>Ga0078972_1000447_pt1 | contig 171772 bp, 146 predicted proteins | sample YelNatPaOPGAMG01_FD_67568 | JGI IMG/M metagenome (GOLD analysis project Ga0078972, IMG submission 67568) | Hot spring thermophilic microbial communities from Obsidian Pool, Yellowstone National Park, USA - OP-RAMG-01 (SPADES assembly) (version 2) | ecosystem: Environmental > Aquatic > Thermal...
ATGGGCGGTGGCGGAGGCTATCATCCGAGTGGCGGCGGTGGTGGAATGGGCGGCGGCGGCGGTTATCACCCCGGCGGCGGCGGAAATATGGGTGGCGGCGGAATGGGTGGCGGTGGTGGCCACATGGGCGGCGGCGGCGGCGGCGGTCACCATTAAAAAAGATAAATAATAGCAAAACACGTAATGCAGAAATAATTTCTTCTGCATTACGTGTTTTTTATTTGTATAAATACGATCTTAATTTGTCAAGCAAAGTATGTTCTGTATTAAAAGATACGGCTTCAATTTTTTTGAAAGCAATGAGTCCGGCAACGTTTCCGGCAAAGACAACATCTGCTTTTTCTAGTTCAACTAATGGGAAAAAACTGGCATGAAAACGTATGTTGTGTTCTTCACAAAAGCCTTTGATTTGTTTTCTAATAATGCCTTCGATACAGCCTGTTTCAATACCCGGAGTATATACTTCATTATTTCGTATCCAGAAGAGATTTGCCTGCAGACATTCGCTTAAGTTGCCATCAATATCAGTAATGATTATATCCTGCGCATTCTTTCTTTTCATTTCAAGACCGGCCATTACATACTTTCCGGAGCTTAATGTTTTGAAAGAAGATGCTTTATGATAGTAGTTTCGTACATCATCAGAAAAAACGACAAAGTCTTTTGTAAATACTCCAGACGGTATGTGATCGGATACAAGTATTGTTAAGATTCCATTATTGGAAGATGGTGTGTAAAGCCCGCCCCACGACCGGTGCAGCATAATTTTAATACGAAGAGTATCTGAAAAATCATTTTTTTGTTTCAGTTCTGCAATGATGCTAAGAATGGCATTGTCATTCATGCATACATCGTTTGTGAGTTCAAAACAGTTCATTGCTTTTCGTAGCCGAATCATGTGATCGTCAAAAAAAACAACCGTTCCATTTTTATACAACATGGTATCAAACACACCATCTCCATATTGAAATGCTCTGTTTTCAATAGTGAAAATAGTATCGGTATTGTTTACGAACGTGTTGTTAGAATATATAATCATACGACTTGTATATTTATTTTTTGCCTACAATCCATACACCTGTAATAATGAATACCGTTCCAATACCTTGTCTGATGGTAAAAGGTTCATGCAGGTATATGTTAGCTAAAGCTATTGTAAATACTGGTCCTAAGGTAGCAATAATAGAAGATTTTTCTGTACCTATCAGTTTTATGGATTGAGCTAATGTTAAAGACGGAATTACCGTTGCAACTACAGCCATAGCCATTCCTATAAAGATAATTGTGCCGGAAGTATTTGAGAAATCCGGAATGCCATTTGCCGTACCTTGGTGAATGATTACGGCAATGGTTGATACAATCATGGCATAAGCGGTATAGCGTTGCGCACCAATTTGCGGAATCATTTTTCCACTACCTACAATATAAAAGGCGTAAGTAAATGCACAGGCAAAAACCAGGATACTACCTTTGATTAGATTTTCCGTTGTCGACTCGGTGTTTCCCAGATAAATAAAAAATATACCGATATAGGTTAAAATTAAGGCCAGATAATCTTTACGTTGTAATTTACTGCCAAATAATATGGTATTTAATACAACGATAAGAGTTGGATAGATGAACAGAATTAAACGTTCTAAGGAAGCACTTATATACGTAAGCCCAATAAAATCAAAAAGGCTGGAGAGATAATAGCCTATGAAGCCTAAAAGTACAATCCAGATCCATTGCGATTTGGAAATAGGAGTAGAGGCTTTTCTGGAATATACATAAGCTAGAATAATGTATAATGGCAGGGAGAAGAATAAACGAAGAAATAGTATAAATACCGTATCGGCGCCATACATGTAGGCAAATTTTACCATGATGGCTTTGGTTGAAAAGCAAGCCGCACTGCAAATACCTAAAAAGACTCCTAAATATTGTTTATGTGTTGAATTTGGTATTTCAGTCATTAATAGGTTTGAATTTTTGATGTATATTTACAGAATCTTTAAACAAACTTAATACGAATACTAATGCAGAAAAAGGGTGAAGCAACAAAAATTGCAATAATAGGTGGCGGAAGTTGGGCAACGGCACTTGTTAAAATACTTTCTGAAAATGACGTACGTATTAATTGGTGGTTAAAGAATAAAAAAGATGTTGATCACATTATTGGTTTCGGAAAGAATCCAACGTATTTAAGTGATGTAACAATTAATACTAAAAAAGTTAAAGCTACCAACAACGTTCGGAAAGCCTTAGAAGATGTTTCAGTAGTTATTTTTGTAGTGCCTGCAGCGTTTATTGGTGAGGTGCTGGAAACCATTCCGGCGGCAGATCTGAAAGATAAAATCATTGTATCTGCTATCAAAGGTATGATCCCGATGGAGAATGTATTGGTAACTGATCTGGTACAGAAAAATCATGGCGTTCCTTCACAAAAGATCTGTGTTATTGCCGGGCCTTGTCATGCAGAAGAAGTAGCCTTAGAAAAACGCTCATATCTATCTATTGCCGGCGAAGATTTTACAGCGGCCTCGGTTGTTGCTAATCTGTTGCAGTGTCGTTTTGTTAAAGCAACGGTAGTGGAAGATTTGTATGGGGTAGAGTATTGTGCTGTAATGAAAAACATTGTAGCAATTGCCTGCGGAATTGCTCGTGGATTGAATTACGGAGATAACTTCCAGGCTGTATTAGTATCTAACGCTATGCAGGAAATTGAATTGTTTGTTGATGCGGTTATTAAGAAAGAGCGCGACTGGAATGCTTCTGCATATTTGGGTGATTTATTAGTAACCTGTTATTCTCCATATAGTAGAAACCGTACATTGGGAAATATGGTGGGCAGGGGATACTCCGTTAAGGCGGCTCAGGTTGAAATGAACATGATTGCTGAAGGGTATTATGCAGTAAAATGTGTGCATGAAATCAATAAAACACTTAATGTGCCAATGCCGATAACGAAAGCAGTTTATAATATTTTATACGAAAAAATCTCTCCATCTGTCGAGCTGCGTATTTTGGAAGATTCTATGTGTTAATCAGAATTAAATGGTCTTACTAAATACCAAAATATAAATATTTATTCGGGCTTTCAGGATTATTTGATTGTGCCTGATCAAGATCCGGATTGAATATTTTTTCAAGTTCGTCTACCAACTTCGAAATCGGCAGCCCCATAACATTATAATAATCACCGTGAATTTTTTTAATTCCAACCATGCCTAGCCATTCCTGAATACCATAAGAGCCGGCCTTATCAAAGGGGCGATGTTGATCAATGTAATAGTTGATGTATTCTTCCGATAGTGGTTTGAAAAAAACTTCTGTTATATCGTAAAAAGATCTTTCCTGTTCTTTATAACAAATCGTTACTCCTGTAATGACTTCATGCATATTATTAGACAATTTTAATAGAATGCTTTTTGCCTCTTCTGCATCAGCTGGTTTGTTTAATACATCTTTGCGTTGCACAACAACAGTATCAGCAGCAATAATCAGACTTTCAGGAAAATCTGATTTAATGGAGTGAGCCTTAACTTTAGAAAGGTAAAGGGGGATTTCAGTTCGTTGAAGGTAAATAGGAAAGTTTTCTTCAACTTCTTTAGTAAGGATGCGGAAGTTAATTCCCGCATCCTCTAATAATTGTTTTCTTCTGGGAGAGCCTGACGCTAAAATAACATCAATTTCTTTTAGCTTATTTATGAACACTATTTCTTACAAATATCTTTTTGTAAAACAATTGCTTCATCGTCACCTAGTGTAACTGCTTTTGAAATATCAGCACATGCACCGGTTTTATCTTTTATTTCATTTTTCAATATTCCTCGGCAACGGAATGCTTCAGCTGAATTTTCATCAAGAGAAATAGCCTTGTTAAAATCATCCATGGCTTCTTTATCTTTCTTAATGTTCATATTGAAAAAACCACGGCTTGTATAAGCACTGGCTTCAGTCGGGAATTTCGAAACGGCATTGTCGTATTCTTTAATAGCTTCCTCTTTTTTGCCCATGATGTAATACGTGTTCGCTTTCTGGTAGTAAGCTTCTTCGTACTGTGGTTTTAATGCAATACATTTGCTGTAATCTGCTAAGGCACCATCTAAATCATTGTGTTCTCTTTTGCAGAATGCCCTATTGAAATATGCTGCATGATCATTAGGATCCAGCTGAATAGCTCTATTAAAGTCTTTAATCGCCTGATCATAATTTTCTAAGCTGCTTTCAGAGAAACCTCTGTAGAAATATGCGTATGTAAAGTTCGGATATAATGTAATCGCTTTAGTATAATCGAGGATTGCAGCATCGTGTTTTCCATATTCTGCTTTTGATTGTCCTCTGCCAAAATATGCTTGAAAGTTGTCAGGCTGTAAAGCTATAACACTTGAATAATCGTTGATAGATTCAGTATAATGGCTTAAAAGAAAATGCTCCTGAGCCCTGTTTTGATATGCTTCTGCATAAGAAGAATCAAATTTAATGGCTGTTGTAAAATCTGCAATAGCTTCATCTCTCATACCTTCTTTACCTTTAGCAATACCTCTCTTAGAGAAAGCCGCTGTATAGTTTGGTTTAATGGCAATTGCTTTGTCAAAATTCGTAATAGCTAAAGGGTAGTCACCTAATTCCAATTTGCAAAGACCTATGTAATAATAAGACTCAAAGCTGGAAGGATCCGCTGCTGTAACTTGTTTGAACTTTTCGGAAGCTCCGATAAAATCGCCTTTTTTAAACAGTGCAAGAGCTTCGATGAAAAGTCCGTGAGCATCTTTATTGATATAAATAGTGTATTCAAATTCGATGTAGTCGTTGTTGTCGCCGCCATTAACTTTTGATTTTCCATCGTCGTGAATGGTAGAAATTTTTATGATAGCAAAGCTTTTTGTTTCCCTTACTTTAGCAATAAACACATCACCCACTTTTACATTATTGATGGAAGTGGTAGGCTTGCCGGATTTGAAACTTGCCTCAATAGATAAGTAATTGTATTTTAAAACATTCGGGTTGTCTATTTTTACAAAGCTTGTTGTGTTATACGATTTAAATGTTCTATTGAATTTGGGTAAATCAGTAGAATCTGTAGTGTTGACAAGATCTTTATCTTCAGCTTTTGCTGTGATAAATTGCTGTTTATTTTCTAGCAAATCCCAGGCAGCAGCATTTGGGCCTTGCATGTTAAATATTTTACCTTTTGTTAGGGTTTGGGCTGATGCTGAAAAAACTAGCATCAAAACAGTGGAAAACAGTATCGTTTTTTTCATATTGATAAGTAAATATTCTTTTCTGAACAAAAAAGACTAAGTTCTAAATTTAAAACAATGTATTGAATTTTTTTCAAAATTACGCCTTTTAATAAACTTATTATAATTATAAATGAGCCTATCGGAATGTTCTTAAATCAGTCGTCTTTTATAAAACATTGGATGTTGGTTGTTTATCCTGATCCGTACTTTTTATCTACATTCCTTTAAATTTAGCTTAAAAAGTGTTACATTTGAAAGTTTTAAGGTCTGTTTAAGGCCTTTATGTAGGTTCGTTTAACTATTAAAATTATACTACTTTGGATCTGTTTGAAAAATTACAGCACGACAGAGGGCCCTTAGGGAAGCACTCAAATATCGCTCACGGTTATTTTGCATTTCCTAAATTGGAAGGTGACATTGCACCTCACATGAAGTTCAGAGGAAAAGACGTTTTGAACTGGAGTCTGAATAACTACATAGGATTGGCAAATCATCCTGAAGTTCGTAAAGCCGATGCTGATGGATCTGCACAATACGGACTTGCCTACCCAATGGGAGCGCGTATGATGTCTGGTAATTCTAATTTAATCGAAGAATTTGAAACGCAGCTTGCAAGCTTCATGGGTAAAGAAGATGCGATGGTTTTAAATTTCGGTTACCAGGGTATTATGTCTATTATTGATGCCTTATTAGACCGTCACGATATTGTAATTTATGATTCAGAATCTCACGCATGTATTATTGATGGTATGCGTATGCATATCGGTAAGCGTTTGGTTTTCCCGCATAACGATATAGATAATTTAAAAACACAGCTTGAGCGTGCCAATAAAATGATTGACCCTTCTAAGGGTTCAATTTTAGTAATTACTGAAGGTGTATTCGGTATGGCAGGTGATATGGGTAAATTGAAAGAAATTGTTGAATTGAAAAAGCAATACTCTTTCCGTTTATTAATTGATGATGCACATGGTTTTGGTACTATGGGTAAAACGGGTGCGGGCGCAGCTGAAGAGCAAGGTGTGCAGGATGAAGTAGATATCTACTTCTCTACATTTGCTAAATCTATGGCTAGTGTTGGTGCATTTGTAGCAAGTAAAGAAAACATTATTGAGTACTTAAGATACAATACACGTTCTCAGATTTTTGCTAAAACATTGCCAATGGCTCTTGTTGTTGGTAATATGAAACGTTTGGAGTTGTTACGTACACAACCTCAATTAAGAGATAATCTTTGGAATGTTGTAAGAGCTTTGCAAAAAGGATTAAAAGACAAAGGTTTCAATATCGGAAACACGCAATCTCCCGTAACTCCGGTTTATTTGAGTGGTACTGAATCAGAAGCTGCTCAAATGATTATCGATTTAAGAGAAAATTACGGCATTTTCTGCTCTATAGTTATATATCCTGTTGTTCCTAAGGGTGTTATGATGCTTCGTTTAATTCCAACTGCTGAGCATACTATAGCAGATGTTGAAAGAACAATTGCAGCATTTGCTGAAGTGGCAGAGAAATTGAAACAAGGCGTGTACAGCAAAAGTTTAACGAATATCTCAATTTAAAAGAAATTATAAATTTATTTGGCTTGTTATTGCTGATTCGCAGATAAATTCGTATTTTCAATTATTAAACGATTAGTAAACTCAAAATTTTTGGATACAATGAACAGATTTGAACAACTTAAAGACCTTATCGCTTCTCTTGAGGCAGACTTTATTAAGTTTTATGACAAGCAAAACAGTGCTGCTGGTACTAGAGTAAGAAAAGGAATGCAAGATTTGAAAAACATTGCACAAGACATCAGAAAAGAAGTTCAGGATGCTAAAAATTCTGCTGAATAACTAATTTTGATGTTGATCAAGCCAACATAAAAAAAGTCTCTTAATTCAATTAAGAGACTTTTTTTATGCCAAAATGAATGAATAACGGATAATTACGCCGTTATTTTTTTATGTGCAATAGCAATTCTATTTTTTAGATCATCAGAAGCCTTCACTAAAGGTAAACGTACTTCATTGGTACAAATACCGATTTGCTCTAACAAGCTTTTTACGCCTACCGGATTGCCTTCTTCGTACATCAATGGATTGATTTCCGTGAATCCAAGTAATATCTCAGTTGCCTGCTGAAAACGGGATTGCATTGCTGCTTTAATCATTTCTGAGAACTTGCCTGGATAAGGATTAGACAGAACAGAAATAGCCCCAACAGCCCCAATTAAAATAGTAGGAACTGCAAGCAGATCGTCTCCGGAGATTACTAAAAACTCCTTAGGTGTATTTTTAATAATATCAAGCGCTTGTACAATGTCACCACTGGCTTCCTTAACTCCGAAAATGTTTTTTATTTCACTTAAACGGATAGATGTTTTGGCAGACATATTTATTCCTGTTCTGCCCGGAACGTTATAGGCCAAAACAGGCACAGGGGATTTTTCTGCTAATGCTTTATAATGCTGAAATATTCCTTCTTGCGAAGGTTTGTTGTAATATGGACAAACGGATAACAATGCATCAATTCCTTTGAAATCAGTGGATCCTATGCGTTGTATCACTTCGGCCGTATCGTTGCCGCCAATGCCGTACATAAATGGTATACGGCCATTATTTACATCAAGAGCTATTTGGAGAAGTTTTGCTTTCTCTTCTTTGGAAGTTGTTGCAGATTCTGCAGTAGTACCATTCACTACTAAATAATCTACCCCTGAAGTGATATTGAATTCAATTAAGTTTTTGAAAGCGTCATAATCAACCGAATGATCTCTTTTAAACGGAGTAATTAGAGCTGTACCAGTACCGTAGAACGTATGCACGATTGTAATTTTTTATATAGTATGCAAAATTGGCAAATTATCAGAACATTAAGAAAATACAAGCACTGTATTTTTCTATTTGTGTAAAAGAATCAGGAATTTAATAATGTATTAAACTCTTGTTCAGAAATAATTTTAATGTTGAGTTTTTGTGCCTTTTCAAGTTTGGCTGGCCCCATGTTGTCGCCTGCAACAAGGTAATCAAGTTTTCCTGTAATACCGGAACTGATTTTACCGCCATTTTTCAGTATAATCTCTTTTAATTCATCCCGTTCATATCCTTCAAATACGCCTGAAATAACAAAGCTTTTTCCTAAGAACTTATCAGACTCGGCTTGCAGTATTTCATTTTCGCCCAATTCTAATTTGACTCCTGCTGTTTTTAGTTTTTGAATCAGGTGAAGGTTGTCAGGTATTGTGAACCACTCTAAAATGCTTTGAGCAATTTTAGCCCCTATTTCAGGGGCTTGCAGCAATTCTTCCAGAGAGGCTTTTTGAAGATTCTCTATACTCTTGAAATACACAGCAAGTTTTTCAGCTACAGTTGCACCTACATAGCGTATGCCAATTGCAAACAATACATTTCTGAATGGCGTTGTTTTAGAAGCTTCAATGCCATTCAACACATTCGTAACTGATTTTTCTCCGAAACGATCAAGCTGAATGAGCTGATCGTAGGTGAGTGTATACAGATCGGCAACATTTTTAATTAAACCTTTCTGATAAAGCATTTCGATTGTTTCAGAACCAATACCATCAATATTCATGGCTTTACGCTGAATGAAATGCTCAATTTTACCGGTTATTTGAGGTGCACAACCCTTATCGTTCGGGCAATACCAGGCAGCTTCTCCTTCAATTCGAATAAGAGAAGAGTTACAGACCGGACAGGATTGTATGAATTTGATAGGCTTGCTGCCTGCAATGCGATAGGTAGTATCTACCCGCGTTATTTTGGGAATGATTTCTCCTCCTTTTTCAACAAAAACAGTATCACCTTCATGTAAGTCAAGCCGCTCTATTTCATTTGCATTATGCAGCGTAGCGCGTTTTACGGTAGTACCCGCAAGGTGTACCGGAGCAAGATTGGCTACTGGTGTCACTGCACCAGTTCTGCCGACTTGATATTCAACGGAAAGTATGCGTGTTGAAGCTTCTTCTGCTTTGAATTTATAAGCAATGGCCCAACGCGGACTTTTAGCTGTCATGCCTAATTCTGATTGCAGCTGCAGATCGTTTACTTTTATTACTACGCCGTCGGTAGCAAGGGGAAGATTGAATCGTGCTTCGCTCCAATGTTCAATGTATGCCAGTATTTCTTCAACAGAATGACATACTTTATACGAATCTGAAACCCTGAATCCCCATTTTTTTAATTGTTCCAGAGATGCTGCGTGAGTTTTTTGTCCGGCCGATTCCTGTAATAAAGAATACACATAACAATCCAGGGCTCTTTTGGCCACAACACCTGAATCCTGCATCTTTACTGTTCCGCTGGCTGCATTACGTGGATTGGCGAGAGGTGCTTCACCGATATCTTCACGTTCTTTATTAATGCGTTCAAACATTTCATACGGAAGGTATACTTCACCACGCACCTCAAATTCTTCAGGTAATTTATCGGATTGAATTTTTAAAGGAATGCTTTTAATGGTTTTGATATTGTTGGTAACATCGTCTCCACGTACGCCATCACCGCGTGTTACAGCTTGAGCAAGTACACCATTTTTGTATGTGATACTCATTGCTACACCGTCAAATTTCATTTCACATACGTATTCAACATTCTTACCAATCGCTTTTTGTACACGTTCATCAAATTCCCGGATCTCTTTTTCAGAATACGTATTTGAAAGAGATAGCATAGGGTATTTATGTGTAACAGATGCAAATTCTTTTGTAATAGTGCCGCCAACTCTTTGAGAGGGTGAATCTGTTCTTAAAAATTCGGGATATTGTTTTTCTAATTGAATCAGTTCGTTTAAAAGAGCATCAAATTCGAAATCTGAAATTTCAGAAATGTCTTTTTGATAATATAAATTGTTGTGATAGTGAAGAACACGATTTAATTCTTCAATTCGTAACAACGCTTCGTCTTTATTCATTGCAGGATAATTTTTATCAATTTACTTATTTTAAGTTAAATCAAATAATCGAAATTGTGTAGATTTGCACAAGGGCTTTTAGCTTTGTGAATTGTAAATACTATCCCATTTGATATTCCTGAAATGAAAAAAATAAAGACAATAGTATTAACAATCTTTATCTATTTTTTTGTTTACACCATACAAGTAGTTTTTATTCATAGATTTATTAATCCTTTGGTTACGCCCTTGATGATTACAAGAGTGTTGGAAGGAGTGTTCGGGGATGATCATCCTATCGGAATCCATAAAAAATGGAGAGCCATCGATGATATATCGCCCAATATGGTACGTGCTGTTATTGCATCCGAAGATCAGCGGTTTCTAGAGCATCATGGCTTTGATTGGGATGCTATTAAAGCGGCTATTCAATATAATAAAAGAAAAAAAGGGAAGCGGGTTAGAGGTGCATCAACCATTAGTCAGCAAACGGCGAAGAATGTTTTTTTATGGCCATCAAGGACGTGGGTACGAAAAGGTTTGGAGTTTTATTTTACATTTTTGATTGAAGCAATCTGGTCCAAAGAGCGGATCATGGAGGTGTATTTGAATGTCATTGAAATGGGCGATGGCGTGTACGGTGTTGAAGCGGCTTCTCAGAAATATTTCAATATACGAGCCTCAAACTTGTCAAAAAAACAGGCAGCATCAATTGCTGCAATTCTTCCTTTACCATTGAAATGGTCGCCTGTAAAGCCCAATAAACAGGTAATAAACAGAACGGTTTGGATTCGGAATCAAATGGATTATGTTGAACTGCCTCAATGGGCAATAAAATCAAATTAAACCAGTTGATAAATGTTCAAAAACTTTACCCGATAATAAATTCGCTTCAATTTTTTTAGCAATAGTTTCTTTGCTTTCAAGTTTAAAACCTGCTATAGCCATGCAGGTATAGTATATGATTTGATAAAAAGCTTCGTTGCGTTCGCCCTGCACGGCTTTAATACCAAGTTCTGCCGTTGCTTCAGCTGTAATTATTTTTGAAGGAAGTTGATCGGATTCAATGGAAAGAAATTCTTTCGGATTGATTTGCTGATCAATGATTGTATTGTTCGACACAATAACCTGTATTGTTTCCCTGTTTAAAGGAGGACAGGAAGATCCTTCAAGTCCTTTAATAACCATTGCTGCAGCCGATTTTCCTTGTGTTTTTAATTGTTCTGCAACTTCTGTACGATAGTGTGCGTGGGTAAATCCTGTAAGTATGTGGTTGCCGTTTGCAGCCCGGATTGGCTGCATCATTTTTTCAAAAGTTGCCAGAAACGGACGTTTAACCATTTCTTTGCGGATGGTTTTTAATTTATACAACGGAGCATGAAAATCAGATTGGTTAAGGTATCCCCAGCCAATAGAAGGCGTTGTAACTTGGGCGGCTATTTTTTCTGGTGATTTTGAAGCATCTCCTTTACACGCTTCAATTATTTTTTTACTTGAAATGCCAAATTTGGGAGCTACTTCATCGGTACCATGGACAATGCATGGATAACCACAGGAAGCTATTGCAGCGGCGAAAAAAGGGGCTAAGTTATGGTATCTGTTGAAGCCATCGTAATTATCACAGATGTCGATTAGTATCGGCAGCTTGGTTTGAATTCTTGAGGTATAATTCCATAACACATCAAAAAAAGCTTTGTTCTCATCAAAGCTTTCGCGCTTCAATCGCTGAGCTTCAAGAAATGCGCCTTTTTGAAAGGGGGGAATAGATTCACTTGTCAATAGCAGCAACATGGCTTCGTGCGCTTCAGCGTATTTTAAATCTTTACCTTCAATTGTGGTGCATAAATATTTTTCAAACGTATTAGATGCTGTTTGGTGTTGCAGCATGAAGTGCAATGCGGCAGGTAATATATCTGTATATGTAGTCTGAAGATGTTGCAGCCAGGTAGCTTCAGCCTCAGAAGGAGGAAGCATGAGTAATGCCGTTAAGATAGTAGCACGGGTAGTAAGGCTATAGGTTTCGTTTAAAAATAATTGTTCAACTTCAAGTAGTTCGTCGTTTTTCAAACTTTTGCTTCCTTCAGGTCCAATACCTTTTTTCTTAAGAAGTTCTTCCAAACGGTTCAAGGGGGCAGCCATGCTTCAGATTTTATATTTACGTAAAATTAAGTAATTTTACGTAAATAGTAAGTATGGTCAGTAGTAATATAAAAGATGTAGAGTTGCAGGAACGTTCTTCCGGAAGGTTAACGCGGCTATATATTGTAGCATTGTCTGCCGTTGCTTTACTTACTATTGTCGGACAATTTTTAATACAGCGTTCCATTACAAATCAATTAAGTGATTCGTATGTAGTGAATATGGCCGGACGCCAAAGGTATACCAGCCAGGAAATATGCAAATTGTGCATCTTAATCCGTGATGAAATAAAGCACAAAAACTATCCGGATGAGGCAGGAACACTTAAGTTGCTATTAAACCAATGGGAAGAAAGGCAATTAGGATTGTTATATGGAAATGCAAAATTGAAATTACCTCCGACAGAGAGCGAAGAGGTGAAAGATATGTTTGTTATTACAGATCAATATTTTTATCAGGTTTACAATAATGCTTTTTATATTGCTGAAGCGTCCTTAAAAACACCGCGTGATGCTGAAAGAATAGAGGCTTCATTAAGACGAGTAATCGATAATGAAAAGGTATTTTTAGAGCACATGAATAAAATTGTTTATCAATATGATCATGAAGCCAGGGCTAAAGTAATATTTCTGCAAAAAATAGAATTTGTGCTTTTTGTATTAACAATATTGATTTTAATAGCAGAAGGGATTTTTATATTCAAACCGGTATCAAAAAAAATCAAAGAAACAATTTCTGAATTAATTGACGCAGAACACAAGGCCAGTGCACTGACTCATAAAATTAAGATTGCCAATAACTCTTTAAGCAAATCTTTAAAAGACATAAAAGGAATAAACTTCGCATTGGAATTAGCAACAATCATGATTCGCACGGATCGTTATGGTGTTATAACGTATGCTAATGAAAAATTTTGTGAGATACTTAAATATAAAAAAGAAGAATTAATTGGTCAGCGTTTTGATATGCTGAACAGCCATTATCATACCCAACATTTTTTTGATGTATTATGGGAAACCATATCCAGCGGCAATGTATGGAATGATGAGATTAGAAATAAGGCCAAAGATGGCAGTTATATATGGCTGGACACAACCATCATTCCGGTATTGAATGATGAAAACTTGCCAAATCAATATATCGCAATTTATACAGATCTCTCCGAAAAATTTAAGCAGAGTGTTAATGAACATAAGATCAGGACATCTTCAGTGCTGGAAGGGCAAGAAAGAGAGCGAAGAAAAATTGCGAGAGAATTGCACGATGGGCTAGGACAAATGCTAACAGCATTGAAGTTTAATATTCAGGGAATAAAAACACCTTCATCCAAAAAAGATCAGGTACATATTGAAGGTATAAAACAAATGATCCAGGAAACGATTCTGGAAGTTCGGAGAATATCATTTGATCTAATGCCAAGTGTTTTAAATGATTTTGGGCTGGCAGCAGCATTGCAGCATTTAAGCGAACGGTTTTCAATAGTTGGTATTAATAAAGTTTCAATTGAATATGTAGGCCTGAAAGATATTGGAAGATTTGAAAAAAATATCGAAATTAATACCTATCGTATTATACAGGAAGCCTTAAACAATGCAATTAAATATGCAGAAGCAACGAATATTATTTTAGATCTGCAGTTTGATGATTCATGCATTCATTTTTCTGTAAAGGATAACGGGAAAGGGTTTACACCTCAGGATAAGAGGAAAAGTGATGGCAGTGGAAGAGGCATGACGAATATCCGGGAAAGAGTTAGTTTGTTAAATGGAAATCTTATATTTAATAGTATAATTGCGGAAGGGACAACTATTACCGTTGAAATTCCTGCAATAATTTTAAGCACATGAAAAAAATTAACATTTTGTTAGTAGATGATCACGCTATCGTAAGAGATGGGATAAAGTCTACACTTAAAGATCAGAAAAATTTTATTATTGCAGGAGAAGCGGCTAATGGCGCAGAAGCAATTGAAGCGGTTAAGAAGATTAGTCCTGACGTAGTAATAATGGACATTACCATGCCTGAAATGAATGGTATTGAAGCGACGGAAATTATTTCTAAAAAATATCCTGAATCAAAAGTGCTTGTTTTATCTATGCATGATAACGAAACCTATATCTTAAAATCAGTAGAGGCGGGCGCGCATGGATATTTATTAAAAGATGTAGATAAAGCAGAGTTTGCTAAGGCTATTATTGCGGTGAATAATGGTGAGAAGTATTTTAATACAGCTATATCAAGTGTTTTGGTTGCGGGGTATTTGAATAAGGTAAAGCAAAATGATCAGCAATCACCTTCTGCAACCAATGATGAGTATGAACTTACCAAAAGAGAAAAAGGTATTTTGAAGATGATTACTGTTGGGAAAAATAACCGTGAAATTGCAGACGGTTTAGGTATAAGTATTCGTACGATTGAAACACATCGAGCCAATATCATGAAAAAGTTGAAAGTTAAAAATGCAGTTGAATTAGTGCGTGTGGCTTTAGACGATAAAATTGTTTAAGTAGTAGTAGATTCATTTTACATCAAATAATTTATCCTTTTTAAAACTACGTATTTACGTAGTTTTTTTATGCCAATATTTTTAATTAAGTCAATTTTATATCTGTTTATCTTAATTGTTTCATCAAGTTTCTGTATTTTATTCTTTTGACAACCTTTTTGTAATCATTTTAGTTGCTTATTTACAGTACTTTATGATATTTTTTGTATTAAATCAATATTTCCTATAGTTAAATAATGAATCTTCTGTTATACGTATAAATAATAAGTATAAATACGTACAAATAATAAGTATTTATACTATAATTGTGTCATGGATGAAACGAACATTCATAGAATCCAAAACGAACACTTAATTGAAACACAATTATTATGAAAAAAAGTAATACAGTTACTAAAGTGCTATTAGCGCTCACAGCGTTTTTATTCACTACAAGTTTGTTTGCTCAATTAACGCTTACAGGTCAGTATAGAACACGTTCGGAATTTAGAGCCGGGCAGGGAACATTACCTGTTGATGGTTCTGTACCAACCTTCTTTACGAATAGTCGCTTGCGTTTAAATATTGGATATACGGCAGATCGATTAAAGTTTTTTACTTCTATTCAAGATGTAAATACGTGGGGGCAGAATGCTTCAACAATTTCAAATATGAATGGTAGCACATTGTCTTTGCATGAAGCGTATGCCGAAGTACAAATAAACGATTCAACCTTTTTAAAGAATATAGATTATTTAGGATTTAAAGTTGGTCGTCAGGAAATTGCTTACGATGATCAGAAATTATTGGGCGCATTGGATTGGCTGCAGCAAGCAAGAAGTCATGATGCCATTATTTTGAAGTTTGCAGAAAAAACCTGGAAGGCAGACGCAGGCTTTGCATTTAATCAATCCAAAGAGAATAAAAATTCGGGTACAACTTATTCAGGTATACCTACTGCTCAAATAGGAACGGATGGTTCTAATATTGCGTCAGGAGCTGGTACAAATGGCATTGGTACGATGTATAAGGCGATGCAATATTTATATGTGAGCAAAGAAATTGGTTTTACAAAAGCAGCTTTTCTTTTATTTAATGATGACTTTCAAAAGCCCGGCGCTACTGCCGGAACTTTTCAACGTGGCGTTAATGCAAGAACAACTGTGGGGGTTAGTGTATACGCAACAATTCTGCGCAAACATAAAATTGATGCCGGTTTCTATTATCAAGGCAATAAAGATAAAATTGGCAGAACCATGGATGGATATATGGCAACTATATCTTCACAATTTGCTGTTGGAAGAAAATTAATGACTGGCCCGGGGATTGATTTTTTATCGGGAAATAACACAATGGATTCTACCTCTAAAGTAAATAGAAGCTTTGATCCACTTTATGGTACCCCGCATAAATTCTGGGGGTATATGGATTATTTCTATGCATCTGATCCGTATGGCTTACAAGGGGCAAATGGTTCGAAAAATAAATTATCACCAGGTTTATTTAATGCGTACTGGAAAACCAAATATAGATTGCGCGACAACTTAATTGTAACATTTGATGTGCATGAATTTTTTGCAGCAAATAAAGTAGCAAATGTTTCTACCGCTGATTTAAGTGATAAAATGAATACTAGATTGGGTACTGAGCTGGATTTTGTTTTGAATTATAATTTAACAAAGACTATCGGTTTTGAATTTGGTTATTCTGTTATGTTTGGTACAGAGACAATGTCTGCACTGAAAGCACCTGTTAATACTGCCGGATCCAATAAAGATCTGACAGGGCAGTGGGCATATTTTATGATCAATATTCGTCCTGATTTTATAAATCTATTGAATACCGGAATGAAGGATATGAAGAAAAGTTTAGATGACTTGACTAAAAAAGTATCTGCACTTGAAACAGTTCCTCAAAATTAATTTCTCACAATCCTTTATAAATAGCATTATGAAAACATCAAAGACATTAAAGAAAGCTATACTATGTTTAGGTTTAGCGGGTTCATTATTTGTATTTCCTTCAGCAAAATCTGTGCATCAGCAAACAGATGTAATTAAGATTGGCTTTATTCCCTTGACAGATTGTTCGCCTGTGGTAATGGCAAAAGAGTATGGTTACTATAAAAAGAATGGTCTTAATGTAGAGTTAAGTAAAGAAGCTTCCTGGGCAAACGTAAGAGATAAGCTGCTTACAGGCGAACTGCAGGCAGCACATTGTTTGGCAAGTATGCCGTTTTCTGTATACACAGGTGTTGGTGGTAAGGCAGGTTCTGAGATGAAGATTGCTATGATTCTTAATACAAACGGACAAGGTATTACACTTTCAAATGATTTCTGCGGCAAGGTAGGCTTTAGGCAGGTAAACAAAGTTGCAGGTGTTGTGAATGCAAGGAAAGCGGCTGGTAAGGAACTGACATTTGCAATGACTTTTCCTGGTGGCACGCATGACATTTGGTTGAGAAACTGGTTAGCAAATGCAGGTGTTAACCAAAGCAATGTGAAAATCATTACGATTCCGCCACCACAAATGGTTGCGAATATGAAGGTAGGTAATATGGATGGTTTCTGTGTTGGTGAGCCGTGGAATGGAGTAGCGGTGAAGCAAGGTGTTGGTTTTACACACATTGCTACGCAGGATATATGGAAACATCACCCGGAAAAAGCACTTGTTGTAAATAAAGCTTTTGCAGAAGGACAAAGAGATCAATTGAAAGGAATGATGAAAGCAATATTATCAGCTTGTAAAATATTGGATCTTATGGCTAATAGAAAACAAGCGGCTCCTATTATTGGTCGTGTAAACTATGTAAATGCGCCGGCAGATGTTATTGATAACAGATTAGGGGGTATTTATGATTTGGGTTGCAATCAGGGTCAATTCACGTATGTAGATGATTATATGTTCTTCCATAAAAAAGGTACTGTTAATTTCCCCCGTAAATCTCATGCTATGTGGTTTATGGCACAATATGTTCGTTTCGGATATTTAGATACAGCACCCGATTACAAAGCGATTGCGGACAAATTAATTATGCAGGATCTGTATAAAGAAGTTGCAGGAGAGATGGGTATTGCTATACCGACAGATGATATGAAACCTTTTGCACTAACAATAGAGCCGGGTGCGGTATTTGATCCTGCAAACCCAGCTGCTTATTTGAAAATTTGTAAAAAATAAATCACAATTATAAAATTAATCTCGTGTATAATATGAAAACGATGGCATTGAAAAAGTTTATACCTGGATTGACAGTGACAGTATCTGATGCTTCTAAGGAGGCATCAGATACTTCTGTTGTTTTTTTGAAAAAAGTCTGGAGTATGATTGCTCCTGTATTGTTAGCTTTCGTTGGTATTGGATTGTTCCTGTTATTCTGGGAAGGAATAAGTGTGTTTTTAAAACGCGAATTGCCCGGTCCGGCATCTACCTTAACTGTTTTATACGATATGTTAGTAAATCCCTTTTACGACAACGGTCCGAATGATAAAGGTATAGGATTGCAATTAGGTTATTCAATGATTCGTGTTGCAAAAGGTTTTGGTCTGGCAACAATATTTGCAGTTCCGATAGGAATGTTATTGGGGGCAAGCAAATTGTTTTATAAAATGTTTGATCCAATTGTTCAGATATTAAAACCAGTTTCACCCTTAGCATGGTTTCCTATTGGTTTGGTTGCATTTCAGAATTCAACTGCTGCAACTACTTTTATAATCTTTATTACGTCGTTGTGGCCTACACTTATTAATACTGCAGTAGGTGTGGCATCTATACCTGATGATTATAAAAATGTCAGTAAAGCTTTTGGATTTTCTTTAAGCAAATATGTATTTAAGATTATGATTCCGTATGCATTGCCGCATATTATTACAGGGTTGCGACTTAGTATTGGTGTTGCGTGGCTGGTAATTGTTGCCGGTGAGATGCTTTCAGGCGGTACAGGTATTGGTTTTTTTGTATGGGATAGTTGGAATGCATTAAGCCTGGAACGTGTAATTTCAGCGATCATTATTATTGGAGTTGTAGGTTTGATTTTAGATCGCACTTTCTTATCTCTGGCAAAACTGGTGAGTTACAAATAACACATAAACACAAACATTATGGAAGATATAACAGATAAATTAGATATTAATAATACCAACGTTTATCATTCAGGATTAGGTATTCAGATTAGAGATATGACGATTTCTTTTCCTACTCCTGAAGGTACCTATGTTGCTGTAAAGAATATAAACCTCAATATTAAGAAAGGAGAAATTGTTTCTGTGATCGGACATTCAGGTTGTGGAAAATCTACCATATTAAATGCTATTGCAGGTATGGTAAAACCAAGCAAAGGAGAAGTTATTGTAAATTATAAAACTATAATAGCGCCGGGACCTGATAGAGGAATTGTTTTTCAGAATTATTCTTTGCTGCCGTGGTTAACCGTTCAAAAAAATATTTACGAAGCTGTTGATTCAGTATTTGAATCAAAATCTAAAGTTGAGAAAAATGATATTGTTGATTATTATTTGAATAAGGTTGGTTTGTATGCACATAAAAACAAACTGCCTCAACAAATCTCAGGTGGTATGAAACAGCGTACCGCAATTGCTCGTGCATTTTCTATTAATCCAAGTATACTTCTGTTAGATGAGCCTTTCGGTGCTTTGGACGCACTTACTAAAGCGTCTCTTCATGAAGAACTTATCCAGCTTTGGTCTTCTGATCAGGAGAAGAAAACCATTTTAATGGTAACACATGATATTGAAGAGGCAATATACTTATCAGATAAAATTGTTGTAATGACGAACGGTCCGGCAGCATCTATCGGTGAAATTATTGAAGTGCATATACCAAGGCCAAGAGAAAAAAAATCTTTTGTGGCAAGTCCTGAATATAAGGCAATACGAGACAAGCTGCTATATCTGTTGATGGACGCATACGCGGCCGCCTAGTGATCTATGTAGTTCGTAAAAGGGTGAAGAGGGAGCAGGACGTGCTCTCTCTTTAATTTTGTTTTTTTAAATAAGCATTGCTTCGTTCAATGGCATTGTTGCGAATGTTTAGATAAAATAAACTATAGTCGCATAGATGGTAGCTTTTTCCCAGACGCGTATATCCATTTTTTTTTACTTTGTGTACCCAAAGAATTCCATTGTTGATTTTTGCATCACATATTGCAGGGTCTATGCGGTTTAATTTTAGTGGTGCGCCCCCGGCATTCAAATTAGCTTCCGCATAAGTACTATCTGTTTTCCATGTAAGCGGGTTAATACAATCTCCTCCGGCAAAATATTCATCAGCTCTTAGAATTGTTCCATACTTAAATGTATTCCACGAGATAAAACAATTTGTCTGGCTAGCTGATTGTGCCAAAGGGATTGTTTTAAAAGTTGTATCAGGTACGGGCATGCCGATTAGGTAAGCGGCAATAAATTGTTGTTGAATTTCTTTTTCATCAATAAATTCTTTTACCAATCTTTTCAAATGGTTTGATCCTTGACTATGACCTGCTATAATGAATGGCCGGCCTTTATTCCAATGTGTTATGTAATATTCAAATGCCCGCTTTACATCACTGTACGCAAGATCAAGGGCTTTGGGTCCACTGGTTTTGTTGATGAAAGATTTTAATATTGCTTGTCGGTACAATGGTGCATATACTTTAGCGCAACCATTAAAAATACTTGCCTGAGATTCGGTTATTGTACCTATTCTTGCCAGCAGATTTTTATTATCAATGCGGGTGTTCCATTTTGTACCAATAATATATGCTGTAGGGTAAACATAAAATACGTCAACAGCTGCACTGTCCTGAATATCCGGTGTGGGGCAGCTTTTCGGAACACAGTCAGCGGCGTCAAATCTCCACGGTAAGGCAACCCAACTCTCTTCGTTGCTATAATCCGGAATGTCCGGATGTTTTGCATGTTCAAATTTTTTGCTGGGCAAGCATGCTTGCATGGCTGCAAATAGAAAAAGTATAAAAAGTGTGTATGCTACAGTGTTCCGATTCATACTAATGAAGATACTTAAAAAAATCGTAAGGTATTTAGTAACTGTATTGAACTATAATTTATAAGTATTTTTATCTGATAATAAGTTACTTAATTTTAATTCAATATTTGGTATATGATCGGGTTTTACCCTGCAATTCAATCAAATTGGACTTTTTATGTTTTAATATGTACTTATTTTGTATACGTAAATAAATACGTATAAATACTTATATATACGTAAAATGTTTTTATATTTGTACGTAAGTAATAATTAACCCTTTTACTCCTACATGTATGAATACTGCAAAAGCAACTAAGATTGATTTGTTCAGTTTTAAAACTCCTAACATGAAAGCATTCCATTTAACATGGATGGCTTTTTTTCTTTGTTTTTTCGGTTGGTTTGGTATCGCCCCTTTAATGGTTGTTGTGCGTGATGAATTGCATTTAACAAAAGGGCAGATTGGTAATATTATGATTGCGTCCGTTTCTATTACCATTTTTGCGCGTATTTTAATTGGTTATTTATGTGATCGTATCGGGCCACGTATCATGTATTCTGCATTATTGATTTTAGGAGCATTTCCCGTAATGCTTATTGGTTTAAGTAATGATTATACTTCATTTCTATTATTCAGATTAACAATTGGTTTGATTGGCGCATCATTTGTAGTTACACAATTTCATACCTCATCTATGTTTGCGCCAAATGTTATAGGTACAGCTAATGCTGTAACAGCAGGCTGGGGAAACCTGGGCGGTGGTGTTACACAGTTTGTAATGCCGTTGATATTTGCAGGTTTTGTGGGTATTGGATATGCCAGCTCAGAGGCATGGAGACTTGCAATGATTGTACCTGGTATTTCTATGTTGGCAATGGGTGTGATATATTTTATTTATACAACAGATACGCCTGAAGGTAATTTGGCTGACCTGAAGAAGAAAGATCCTACGTTTACCTTAAAGAAAAAACAATCTCAGGTTTCATTTGCAACAATCCTGAAAGATTACAGAGTATGGGTATTGGCATTTTGTTATGGAGCATGTTTTGGGATTGAAATTACAATCGACAACATTGCTGCACTATACTTTAAAGATAAATTTAATCTGTCTCTTGAAGTAGCAGGCTTAATTGCAGCCTCGTTTGGTATGATGAATATATTTGCCCGTGCACTTGGCGGTATGTTAAGTGATAAAGTGAATAAGAAAAGGGGATTGAATGGAAGAGTCCTAGTGTTGGGAACGTGCATTTTACTGGAAGGTATTGGCATTCTGATTTTTTCAAATATGGAAGTGCTGATGTTCTCTGTGATTTCAATGATTGGTTTTGCATTATTTGTTAAAATGTCAAATGGTGCCACGTATGCTGTTGTTCCGTTTGTGAATAATAATGCTGTAGGCAGTGTGGCCGGAGTAGTTGGTGCAGGCGGTAATATCGGTGCCGTGTTGATGGGTTTTCTCTTCAAGAGCGAGTCATTAACCTATAACGATGCATTCTCTATTATTGGTTATTGCGTGTTAGGCATAGGAGCACTTGCATTTACCATTCGATTTGTTGCTGCAGCACAGCAAGTAAAACCATCCGCTTCATTAAAACAAGAATTAGAAATAGCATAGCATAATGACTTTTATTCGAATACACCCTTTTAAACGAATACAATCATGGCTTCTGCAAATAATAAAACATATACATCTACGTGTTCCTACTGTGGTGTAGGATGCGGAGTTAAGATACATAAATCAGCTCATGGAACACTTCAGATAGAAGGCGATGAATCTCACCCTGCCAATAAAGGGATGTTATGTTCTAAGGGGATGAACCTGCATTATGCTGTAATGGATCAAAGCGATCGCTTGTTATATCCTGAAATGCGGGGCAACAGAAATATGCCCTTGCAGCGTGTGAGCTGGGATACAGCTATGGATCGGGCGGCGGCGGTATTTAAATCATTGATTGAAAAATATGGACCTGATTCGGTAGGTTATTATGTTTCCGGGCAATGTTTGACAGAAGAATATTATATAGCCAATAAAATTACAAAAGGGTTTATTGGAACAAATAACATTGACACTAACTCCAGATTGTGCATGAGCTCGGCGGTTGCAGGATACAAGCTTGCCTTGGGTGAGGATTCTGTTCCGCTGAGTTATGACGATATCGAATTAGCCGATTGCTTTTTTATTACAGGGGCGAACCCTGCCTGGTGTCATCCAATTTTATTCAGAAGATTGGAAGCACATAAAGCTGCTAACCCAAACGTAAAGATAATTGTTGCAGATCCTCGTAAGACACAATCTTGTTCGTTGGCGGATATTCACTTGCAATTGCAACCCGGTACAGACATCGTGTTGTATCATGCTATTGCTCGCCGGTTGATTGAAACAGGCCGTATTGATCAGAATTTTATTGATCAGCATACAAACGGATATGAAGCATTTAAAGAAAAAGTTTTTGTTCTTAGTCTGCAGGAAGCTGCTGATATATGTGTACTGGATAAAGATTTGCTGATTGCTGCTGCCGATATGATAGGCGAATCCAAAGCTTTTATCAGTATGTGGGCGATGGGTTTGAATCAAAGCGTGGTTGGAGTAAATAAAAATGTTTCTTTATTAAATTTATCTTTAATTACAGGACAGATCGGTAAACCGGGAGCCGGACCTTTGTCATTAACCGGTCAGCCCAATGCAATGGGAGGAAGAGAAGTTGGGGGATTATCTAACATGCTTCCTGCACATAAAAATTTATTAAATCCCGGACATAGAAAAGAAGTAGCAGATTTTTGGGGTGTACCTGCTATCAATGAAAAGCCGGGATTTACTGCTACTGAAATGTTTGATCAGTTGCTTTCAGGTAAAATGAAAGCGATATGGATTATTTGCACCAACCCGTTGGTGAGCTTACCCGATGCCCGTAATGCAGAAGCGGCTTTGCGTAATGCACGCTTTGTGGTTGTGCAGGATATTTCAAATCGTTCAGATACATTGAAGTATGCAGACCTAGTATTACCTGCAGCCGGGTATATGGAGAAAGAAGGAGTGATGACAAATTCCGATCGTCGTATGAGCTATCTTTCTAAAGTGCTTGAACCACCTGGAGAAGCATTGCCCGATGTAGATATTTTGTGTCGCTTTGCAGCTAAAATGGGCTGGAAAGATTCCTTCAATTATTCTTCTAATGCTGAAATTTTTGAGGAATACACACGGATTACAAAAAACACCAATATTGATATCAGTGGCTTAACGTATGAAGATCTGAAAGCTCGCAGAAGTGTACAATGGCCTGTCCCGAGTCCGGGTCATCCGGGTACGCCACGTTTGTTTACAGATCATACGTTTTATACCCCAACAGGTTTAGCTAATATCATATCAACAGACTCCTATAATAATTCAGAGGGGACAGATGATGATTTTCCTTTGATTCTTACTACTGGTCGCATTCGTGATCAGTGGCATACGATGACACGTACCGGAAAAGTACGAAAATTGAACAAGCACATTTCAAAACCATTTCTTGAAATGCATCCCGATGATGCATTGATTCTTGGTATTAATGGGGGAGATGTAGTTACTATTGAAAGTAGACGTGGAGATGTGCGTGTTACAGCAGTCCTTACAGAGGATATTAAAAAAGGTGTAGTCTTTCTTCCAATGCATTGGGGGCGTTTATTAAGTACAGATTTAACTCGGGCAAATAATCTTACAAATAATCTGATTGACCCAATTTCAAAAGAACCTGATTATAAATTTACAGCTGTTCGCGTAACCAAATATATTAAACCTAAAGAGAAAATTATTATTGTTGGTGCGGGTGCCGCTTCATGTCAGTTTATAAAACGCCATCGTGAATTGGGTGCTGAAGATTCATTAACAGTATTTAGTGCAGAGGCACATCATTTTTACAATAGAGTGTTATTGCCTGAATATGTAAGTAAACATAAACATTGGGAAAATTTAGAAAAGCTGCGTAAATCGGAATGGCTTGAATTAGGTGTAAATCTTATTCCCAGAAAGATTGTTAAATTAAATACAGAATCAAAAACAATTGTTGATGATGCCGGAGAGATACATTTTTATGACCGGTTGATTGTTGCTACCGGAAGCCGTTCAACAACAATGAAGCATATTCCTCCTATGAAAGGAATATTTACCATGCGTAGAAGAGAAGATGCAGATGCATTGGTACATCATATTTCTCCCGGAGATTCAGTAGTGGTAGTTGGCGGAGGTTTGCTTGGTTTGGAAATGGCAGATGCTTTGGTAGAAATCGGGATGAAGGTATCTGTTATTCAACGTTCATCACGCTTGATGGATCGTCAGCTGGATAAAACAGCAGCTAATCTGTTAGCGAAGGAATTGGTTGAACGAGGAATTGATCTCTATTTTGAAGATGAAGTATTATATGTAAATGGAGAATACACCGTTGAAAGTTTACGTTTAAAAAGCAGCAGGAAAATTGATTGTAAAGCTATTTTATTTGCTATTGGTACACAGCCCAATGTTGAATTTTTAAAAGAAGCAGGCATCGTGGTAAACAGGGGAGCAATAGTTGATGAACATTTACAAACTTCTAATGAATTTGTTTATGCGATGGGAGAAATTGCTGAACGTAATGGTATGTTATTTGGCATAACAGCTGGTGCAGAAGAGCAGGCTGTTGTATTGGCAGAATATTTAAATGGCAGCACAACTTCAAATTATGAAAGTACACTAAGCATGAATATCCTGAAAGTACATGGTATTGAACTGTGTTCTATTGGTATGGTTGAAACACCTTCAAATAATCCGGATTACGAAGAAATTATTTTTTTGGACAAAAATCGAAAATATTATAAGAAGTGTATTGTATATCAGGATCGCTTGGTTGGAGCAATCTTAATGGGTGATAAATCAGAGTTTAATGAATTCAGAGACTGGATAAAATCCGGAGTTGAGCTTGGGGATAAAAGGGAAAGTTTGTTAATGTCTGGCAGTATTTCAAAAGAACCGATGCTAGGTACGCTGGTATGTTCATGCAATACAGTTGGCAGTGGCAATATTGAAAAAGCCATTCATGGTGGCTGTAAAGATTTGAATTCAATTTGTAATTCAACAGGTGCAGGTACAGGATGTGGTAGCTGCAAGCCCGAGCTGAAAGCTATTTTAGATCGCCTTTCCACAGACAAAGAAAATTCTAAAGCTGTAGAGTCTTATGCCTAAAAAAATATCTGTAGAAGTATATTGCAACGGAGGTATAGTATCTCCTGGCGAATTACGTAAAATTGCTATGGCTGCTCAGCAATTCGGTGCAACCCATTTGCAATTAGGTAATAGACAAGAAATTCGGTTTGCCATTCATGCTGAAGCCATTGAAGAGTTTAATGTTCGTTTTAAATTACTGTCATTACCATATTCTATTGGTGTCCATAAAAATTTTAATATTATATCATCTTGTCTGGTAAAGGATATTCTAAAAACCAGAGTATGGTTAACTGAAGGAGAATATCGGGATATATTACAAAGTTTCGATTTTCAGCCTGCTATTGCAATCAACGTTATTGATCCGGATCAGTATGCAATCCCTTTATTTACGGGCGTACTTAATTTTGTAGCTTCAGTAATTGAAGATTACTGGAATGTTTATTTTTCTCTCCCACAGCAAGGAGAACAAGGCTGGATGCCTATTCTGATTCAATCCGATAAAATAGCCAGCTTTAGTATGTTTGTACAAACATGTATACATGCTCAGGATCAGATTTCATTGAGCGAACTGATGGATGAACTGTATCAGCTCGATACCTGGAATTTTAAAAAGGTAGATTCTTATCCGGTTATTCCGGAATATCATTTTTTTCCTGTAGAAGGTTTTCATCCCAGCGGCAATTCGCATTGGTTGGGGATTTTTAATAAGCACAATGAATTTTCAATTTCTCTAATTGATGCTATTTGTGTAGAAGCATTAGAATCTAATTTGGGTACGATATACATAACACCCTGGGACAGCTTCTTGTTGAAAAATATTTCGACAGAACGCATTCTTCCATGGGAAAATTTATTAGGCTTATATGATGTAAATACCGGTCATGCTGCACATGAATTGAACTGGAACATGAATGAATGGAATGATAACAGCAATGAAATACGCGCGTATGTAAACGATTATTTTAGAAGTAAGGATAAACGAACCGAGGGATTGATTATAGGTGTCAATAATGACCCAAATGATAATTTCTACTCTATTAAAATTGTTGAAGAAGCTTTGTTTACATTGTTTGGCAGAAGTTTTTTTTCTATGTACCATCTTCGTTTTAAGGAAGATTTCAATCCAAATAATCCGGTTGATAAATCTTTTATGGATTATATTCAAAAGAAAAATTTACCTGAATTTATCAGCTATCTCACCCTGGAATATTATTCAAAGAAAAAAGCGATTGTTGATAAAACAAAAAAAATATCTGATAAAAAAAATATTCCGGCAATTATCAAACAGAAGATTACTATTGAATTGGTGTATCAATGCAGCACATGCTTAACATTATATGACCCTAAGTATGGCGATGTCGATGAAGGTATTGTTGCAGGCACTCTGTTCGAAGAATTGCCTCAAAATTATTCTTGTCCCGTGTGTTCTAATTCGAAAAAAGGCTTTATATTGTTAGTAGATCCTGCAACTCAAAATGCCTAATAAACTTATTATAGAAGATACCTTTGGAAGGCAATTTAAAACATTGCGCGTTAGCTTAACGGCTGTGTGTAATATGTCTTGTGTATATTGTGTTGCACCGGGTGTTGGCCATACAGCAGTCAATGATAAGGTCTTATCAACAGCAGAGTATCTTTCTATTATTTCATCGATTCATCAGCAAGTTGGTTTAAAAACGATCCGTCTTACCGGGGGGGAACCGCTTTTGTTTAGAGAATTGCCTGAGCTTATTCAAGGTTTACGAGCATTGGGTATAAGCGAAATTAAACTTACTACGAATGGCTTAAAATTATTACCCTTGCTTGATGAATTATATGAAGCTGGTTTGAGGTCTGTAAATATTTCATTGGATGCATTAGATCCGTCAGTATTCAGATCAATCACCAAAGTACACGATATTCGTTCTGTACTTGATGGTATTGATGGAGCTCTGCATAAAGGTATTTCTGTGAAAATTAATACAGTGGTATTAAAAGGTGTAAACGATCATCAGATTGTTCCTTTGTTGGAATATGCTTCGGCTCGTAATATCCCGATCCGTTTTCTGGAGCTCATGAAAATGGGATACTTACATTATAATGAGTTGGATTATTTTTATAGTATGAATGAAATTGTTGAAAAAATATCTTCTGTTACCTCTGTTGCCAAAATGGATCGCGCTCCATCAAATACTGCTACGTATTGGCAAACCAGTAAAGGCATGGTATTTGGGATCATTGCCAACGAATCAGAACCGTTTTGCTCTGATTGCAATCGCTTGCGTTTAGATAGTTTCGGTAAAATATACGGTTGTATCAGTGCTTCTGAAGGTATTGATGTCAGAGAGGTGACTTCGCAAGAAACAATTAAAGCACTTCAAACGGCATTGGCGCAAAAGCAGGAGTATTTTACGGGTAGTGAAATAAGTATGAAATACATAGGAGGTTAATCGTATGAAGGTTTATGTATTTGCAGCCTTAAAAGATTTTATGCCGTCTGAATCAGAGTTAAATACATCTATTAACAATATAGAGAGTTTACGGGAAGTATTAATATTAAAATATCCTGCTGCTCGGGAAATATTGAACTCATGTCGCTTTTCAACTGATAAAGAAATTCTTTCTCAGCAACAAGATATTACACATTATGAAAACATATTCGTTATCCCACCCTCAAGCGGTGGTTAATAACATACATATTTCATCCGTTGAACTTTCTCCAGCCGATTTATTGAAGGACTATCATCATCCGGAGGCTGGTGCTATTGTATTGTTTAGTGGTGAAGTGCGTACGGATACTGCTAAGGAAGTATTATATCTGGATTATGAAGTACATACTTCTCTGGCAGAAAATATGATTCACGAAATTTTACTTGAAGCTGTTGCTAAGTGGAATTTGAAAATGGCTCTTTGTGTTCATCGTTCAGGTAAAGTGGAAGTGAGTGCTGCTGCCGTAGTTGTGATTACTGCTGCTCGTCATCGGAAGGAAGCCTATGAGGCGAATCAATACATTATAAATAAAGTAAAACACGAAGTACCTATCTGGAAGAGAGAATATTTTGCAGATGGTACCAACGAATGGGGACATAATTGTTCCTGTTCAACATCCTGAATAAAATATGATTGACTATATTCTAATCGGCTCATTTGCATTATTCTTTTTTGTGGCATTTATATACTCATCTGTAGGGCATGCAGGAGCATCAGGGTATCTGGCAGTTATGTCTTTATTGTCGTTCCCAATAGGAGAAATTAAAACAACTTCTTTGATATTGAATATTATCGTTGCGGCTATTGCATCCTATAAATTTATTTCAGCCGGGTATTTTGATAAAAAAGTTTTTTTCCCTTTTGCTGTTACATCAATACCTGCAGCATTTATAGGCGGAGCAATTACCTTGAACCCATACTGGTTTAAATGGTCGGCCGGAATATTTTTATTATTATCAGCGGCGGCTTTAATTTTTAAAAATAAACAGATTGATCAGGATAAAACTGCTGAATTGAATCTTCTTACAGCCTTACTTGTAGGTGCTGTTATCGGACTCTTTTCCGGATTGATTGGTGTAGGCGGCGGCATCTTCCTTTCACCGTTGATTGTAGTTATGGGTTGGGCATCACTAAAAAAAGCATCCGGCATTTCAGCTCTGTTTATTTTATGCAACTCTATTATTGGTTTGGCAGGTCATTTGTATAGCAATTCTTTTCAACAACACAATATACTATTTTGGATTCTAGCGGTTATGTTTGGTGGATTTGCCGGCTCTCATTTAGGTTCTACATCATACAATAACAGAGTATTGATTGCAATACTATTTGTTGTATTGTGTTCGGCCGGATTGAAATTTTTGCTCGTTTAAATAACCTTATTTGTCAGACACGCTGCTATGTGAATCAATTGTTTTTTTTCTTTAATTAGAGGAATTAGATTTTTATTTGAATAATTTCCTACCTTCATTCTTAATATTATATCGATTAAAATATGTACTGTGGTGTACCGGAAGAAGACCCCGATAAATTAATAGCACTTGTTTTGTCTGGCGGAAAAAGTTCACGTATGGGAAGAGACAAAGGCACAATGGAGTATAATGGCGGAAGTTGGGTTCAGCATGCCGGACAATTGTGTGCTGCTGCAGGCCTATCCGTTTTTTATTCCATACAGTCATCTCAGTTAGAACAATATAAATCCCTGCTTCCCGTTGAAAATATTATATTTGATAAAGTAGATGCGAAAGGACCTTTAGCAGGTTTACTTTCCTTTTATTTACAATATCCCAATACGGATGTATTGCTGCTGCCATGTGACATGATTCGATTAAATAAAGAAATACTGAAAGAATTAATTGTTACGTATGAGACGATTAGTATTGGCCATGATATTCTTGTATATCGGCATGCAGATGAAGAAATAGAACCCATGCCCGGTATTTATACATCGGAAGCATTAAAAAAGATATACTGGTTATTTGCTTCAGGAGATTTGGAGAAGCACAGTTTAAAATATTGCATTGATATCAGCAATACCTTTTTCTTACCTATCCAGACCAATATGAAGCAGTTTTTTATGAATGCGAATAGTAAGGAAGATATTAATAATGAAAAAATATAATATTGAATCAGATGAAAAAAACTTTTTTTCGACGGGTGAAACTTCTTGTGAAAATTTTTTTGATTTTTATTTTGACTGTTATCCTATACATAGCTTGTATGTATGGAATTGCTTACATACCTGTAAACGCAAACGTTCTTGTTTGTAAAGAGGATTGTGTAGAAATTTATTTGCGGTCGAATGGTGTACATACAGATATTGTTATGCCAATCAAAGATTCTTTACAAGACTGGACTGGCAAGATTAATCCTGCATTGACAAAATCCAAAAGGACGGACTTTCGTTACGTTGCCATTGGGTGGGGAGATAAAGGCTTTTATTTAGATACACCGACCTGGGGAGACCTCACTTTTAAAACCGCTTTCAATGCCTTATTCTATTTGAGCAGTTCTGCCATGCATGTTACATTTTATGATGAAATGAAAGAAGGAGAACATTGTAAAAAGATCTATGTCAGTAAAACAAATTATCAGAAAATTATCTCTTATATAGAATCAAGCTTTGATAAAAATGAAGCGGGTGATTATGTATACATTGAAAATGCTTCTTATGGTAATAGAGATGTGTTTTTGGAAGCAAAAGGAAGATATAGTTTTCTGTATACATGTAACACCTGGACAAATAATTGTTTAAAAGCAGGCGATCAGAAAGCTTGTTTATGGACGCTTTTCGATACAGGTATTTTTTATCAGTATAAATAGACTTTTATTGCAAATTGAATATTGATTAATACAGTCTTAATTATAAAATATAATAAATCAATCACCATGGCGTGATCCATGGATAAAAATCAACTGCAGCACCTTCTTCTAACTTTTCTATATTTGCCTCATGTCTTATCATTCCGCTACTTGATAAGGATGCAGAAATATCTCCGGAACCATTGTGTTTTTTTACACTGATACCGCCTGGAATTTCATTCGCAACAATAAATTCATCAAACGATATTTTTTTTAATCGTTCATGTGTAAGCAATTTTGAAATACTTGTTTTATCTGTATTGTTAAAACAAGCACGAATAAAAGGTTCAATAAATATTTTTACTCCAATCTGCACAGAAAACGGATTACCTGGTAAGCCAAATGCCACACAGCCATTAGAATGTGTGCCGAACCAAATAGGTTTTCCCGGTCTGATTTTTACTTTATGAAAATGACAGGTAAAGCCGCAGCGTGTTAATGCTTCGGGTACATAATCTGCATCACCCGCTGAAACACCACCGGTAATGATCAGCATGTTTGATTTTTTGCTCGCTTCAATCTGTTCCACTAAAGCATCAATGGTATCTTGAGCCGTACGTACGTTGAAATTTATCGGATAATCTTTTAATAATGTTCGAATGGTGAATGTATTTGAATCGCGGATTTGCCAAGTAGCAATTGACGAAGCCGTAGGTCCAATGATTTCATTGCCTGTACGCAAAATAGTGGCAGTTAAGAATTCGTATGAAGGTACAAATCCATATCCAAGAGAAGCAAGTGTGCTGATGTGCTGAGGACTAATACGTGTTCCCTTTTTTAACACTTCTGTTCCTTTCAAAATATCTTCACCTTCCTTTGCAATGTTTTGCATAAGCGTGAATGTGGTGTTTTCCTTAAAATAGATCTGATTGTTCTCTGCTGAAATTTCCTCTACGCGAACCAATACATTTAATTGTTTAGGAACAGGAGCACCTGTCATGATGCGCAGGCATTCGTATTCTTTTATTTCCGTTTGCCACAGTTCACCTGCAAATACACTTCCCGCTAATTGGTAGCATTCCCGTACAGGCGATCTTCCATCCCAGTAAAAAGCAATGCCATCTACTGCCGCTCTGTTAAACGGAGGATAGTTCCGATCTGCTTTTATCGGTTCAGCATAGAAATTGCCGACGCTCTCTAATAATGGGATATTTGTTGGAGCTGCTTCCAACTTCTTACTTAATATTATGGCTTGTGCTTCTTCAAATGAAATCATATTAATGTCCTCCGCCTTTCATCATTTTACGTGCATGAAATACAGCAGGTATAATTGCTTCGAGACATTCGCGCACTCCGTTGCTGCTGCCGGGTAATGTTACTATCAGCGTTTCATGAATAGCGCCTGCTACAGCTCTTGACATCATGGCAAGAGGCGTACGCATTTGTCCGTATGCACGCATTGCTTCTGTAATGCCATCAGCATCTCGTTCTATAATCGCTTTTACTGCTTCAACCGTTCGGTCTCTTGGGCCAAGTCCTGTGCCTCCGGTAGTGAATATATAGGCATAGTCTTCAGCTACCCATGCACGAATCTTTTGCTGAATGTGTGCGGGTTCATCCGGAACAATGTCGTATGAGATATTTGTAATACCATGTTCGCCTAATATCTCCATTATTTTTTTTCCGGAAGAATCTTCACGTTTGCCTTCAAAAGTAGAATCGGAGCAAACCAATACAGCACATCTTGGCGGCGTATTGAAATATTTCTGTCCGCTCTTACCACCAGTTTTTTCCAGTAGTTTTATTGGGCCAATACTTAATTGCTTATCAATATTCTTCAGTAGATCATATGCAGTAAGTGCAGCAATAGATATACCTGTCAATGCTTCTATTTCGATACCCGTTCGTCCGATAGATTTTATCTCTGAACGGATAATTACACCACATAATCCCTGAAGGGCAATACCCAATTCTGCCTCGTGTTTTGCCTGATCCAGTATTTCAAATTCAACCGACATTGCATCAATACCAACAGGGTGACAATGGGGAATAAGCTGATACGTATTTTTTGCAGCTAGAAAAGCGGCGGCACGCGCCACATCAAAAATATTTCCTTTAGGTAATGTGTTGTTTTTTATATGTTCGATCGTTTCAGCAGAACAGGTAACCATACCAATGCCTGTTGCTGTACGTAATGTAATTTGCTTTCCGCTGATGTCACGCATGGGAGGTAATAGATTTTAAGTTTTAAGTAATACGTACAGAGTACCAAGTACGGAGTATTATTTTTGAATTACAAATCAATTAATATTTTCCGGTTAATCAATTTTATAGGTATTGAATTGTTATTAATTATAAATCATCTGCAGATAATCCTTTTTTGTCTTGCAATCCTAAAATCCTGCTTAGAAGTAAAAAAGGCAACAGCGCCCTTTTCGCTGTTGCCCCAACTAAACATTCAAATTTGAAGAAATTAATTATTCATTCAGGCCAATAAAAATTAAACCGTCTTCTACTTTGATTGGATAGGTCTTTATAGTATACTCATCGCCTGACATGCAATGCCCATCTTTTAATGAGAATGTTTTTTTATGAAATGGGCAGGCTACTTTAGGCTCGCTGCTCATGTCACCAATCATACCACGCGACAAAATCATTTGTTGTTTGTGTGGGCATAGATTGTCGGTTGCATACCATTCGTTGCGTCGGGTGAAGTTAAAGATGGCAATCTGTTTGCCTTTAATCATGGCACATGCGCCGCCATTTTCCGGTACATCAACAGTAGATCCTGCTTTGTACCATGTTATATCTGTAGTAGTTAATGTTGTGTTCATGTGAGTAGGGAATACGTGTGAACTATTCTTTCCAGTTAGCAGGTTTTTTTTGCGTACGCATTTCTGTAAATGCCATTGTTTCATCTTCTTCTTCAGAATTAATAAACGTGGTGAAGCGTTTTCTCAATTCCGGATTTTCGACTACTTCTTTCCATTCACAGTGGTATGTGTCAACAAGCAGCTGGCATTCTTTCTCTAACTGACTGCAAATGCCAAGGCTATCATGAATGATTACTTCTTTCAGGTATTCAATGCCACCTTCCAGTTTATTCAGCCATGTTGCGGTACGCATCAATGGTTCTGCCGTGCGTATATAGAAGATCATAATGCGATCGATGTATTTGATGCATGTTTCATCATCCAGATCAGATGCAAATAGTAATGCATGCTGTGGTTTTGCGCCGCCGTTTCCGCATACATAGAGGTTCCATCCTTTATCGGTTGCAATGATTCCAAAATCTTTCCCTTGCGCTTCCGCACACTCACGTACGCAGCCCGATACGGCCATTTTTACTTTGTGCGGAGACCGTATCCCTTTGTAGCGCTCTTCAATACGAATAGCATACGATACTGCATCTTGTACGCCAAATCTACACCAGGTAGAACCTACGCAACTCTTAACAGTACGTAATGATTTTCCATACGCATGTCCGCTTTCAAACCCTGCATTAATAAGTTCTTCCCATATATCCGGCAATTGATGTACCGGTGCGCCAAATAAATCAATGCGTTGCCCGCCTGTGATTTTGCAATACAGATCATATTTCTTAGCCACTTCACCCAATACAATTAATTTATCTGCTGTAATTTCTCCACCTGCAACACGTGGCACAACAGAGTAGGTGCCACCCTTTTGTAAGTTCGCTAAAAAACGATCGTTTGAATCCTGAATACTGGCTTGTTTTAAAATTACCTCATTCCAAACACTTGCAAGGATGGATGCTACAGCAGGTTTACATGTTTCGCAGCCATCGCCTTTTCCTAATTCATTCAGAATGGTATTGTAATTTTTATACTCATGTACTTTAACCAGATCCAATAATTCCTGACGGGAATAATTGAAGTGTTCACACAAGACTTTTTTAATAACCTTACCTTGAGATTTTAATGTTTCTGAAATTAAATCATTCACCATAGGTACACAGCCACCACAGCCAGTTCCTGCTTTGGTACATTTCTTCATGCCGGCAAGATCTGTTATTTCCTGATCGGTTACTGCATGACAAATAGTACCTTTGCTAATCCCCTCACACGAGCAGATTAATGCTTCATTCGGCAGATTCATAACACCTGCATTGCCACTTTCAGATTTCCCTTCGCCGCGAGAGCCAAGAATTAAATCTTCCGGATCGGGTGGCAAGGCCATTTTATTATTAACCATCTGCAGCAACATGTTATAGCTTTCAGCATCACCCACTAATATCCCACCTATAACACGTTTTTTATCAGCAGATAGATTTAAGCGTTTGTAAATTCCTTTGTCTTTATTTTCATACGTAATTGCTACAGAACCTTCTTCTGCGCCAAATGCATCGCCGAAGCTTGCTACATCTACCCCAATTAATTTTAATTTGGTAGACATGTCAAACGAACGAAATTCTTTCGCATGCGGATTCAACAAGTTCTCTGCAACTACTTCCGCCATTTCATAACCAGGTGCAACCAGGCCATAGATCATACCCCAGTGCAAGGCACATTCGCCAATCGCATAGATATCCGGGTCAGACGTTTGTAAGGTGTCATTTACTTCAATGCCACCTCTTGAGCCAACAGTTAAGCCCGCTTTTTTTGCAACTTCGTCTCTTGGTTTAATTCCGGCAGAGATCACAACCATATCCAATTCCAAGCGTGTGTCGTCTGAAAATTGCATGGCACTTACCGTTTCGTCACCGTCAAAATAAGACGTGTTTTTATTTAAGTGAATTGTAAGGCCGAGCGACTCTAATTTACCCTGAAGAATTTTTGATCCGGCTTCATCTAATTGGCGGGGCATTAAACGAGGGGCAAATTCAATCACATGAGGTTTTAACCCCAGATCCAGCAATGCTTTTGCTGCTTCTAATCCTAATAATCCTCCACCGATTACAGCACCTGTTTTAGATTTTGCTGCCTGCGCAATCATCATTTCCAGATCTTCAATGGTACGGTATACGTAGATGCCATCTTTATCTACACCTTTAATAGGAGGTACGAATGCAGCAGAACCTGTTGCAAGAATAAGTTTGTCATACGTGTAAACAGCGCCTGGAAAAGTAGTCACTTTTTTCGCTTCTCTATCAATGGAAACGACGGGATTACCTAAAACCAGATCAATCTTATTTTGAGCATACCATTCTTCAGGTGCCATAGTTAAATGGTCTGCCGAACGTGTACTAAAGTATTCACTCAAGTGAACTCTGTCGTATGCAGGCCTTGGTTCTTCTCCAAGCACAGTGATTTTAAAGATTCCTGAAGGATCTTTCTTTTTTAGTTTTTCACAAAACTTGTAACCAACCATTCCGTTGCCTACAACCAGGATGTGCGTTTCGTTTTTCATAAGTAAAAGGGACTAATGTTAACTACGTAGGCAAAATTACGTAAAAATTACGTATATGCAAGTATTTAATACGTAAATATACTTACTTTTAAAAAATATCGAATAAGACTCATATTCGGGCATTTTGGTTTAAGATATATTATTGAATAAAAGAAGTCAGAGAAGGAATTATAATAATAAGATATATGTTAACTTGTGGAAGCACTTCAGCAATGAACTACAAACTTTAGTTACAGAAGCGCGAAATACATTCAAATAGAAGCAAAAACTAAATTTTCAAGGAATGATAATGCTGGTGTTATTCCTTACATGAACGCATTGAATATGAAAATTACAAAAGAGATACAAGCAGAAATCGAAGAAGTCAATGACGATCATTTTTCTTCTAATCCGGAAACACCACTTCGTGTTGATGCTTTTGATTTGGATGATGATATCAAAATTGAACTGATCACGAAAAAGTTTAAAGATATCATGGACATTCTTGGTCTGGATCTTACAGATGATAGCTTGAAAGACACACCCAACCGTGTTGCTAAAATGTATGTGAAGGAAATCTTTAGCGGACTGAATCCCGCTAATAAACCCAAAGTCGCTTTGTTTGAAAATAAGTATCATTACAATGACATGGTACTTGAAAAAAACATTACGTTTTATTCTAACTGCGAACATCATTTTGTGCCGATCATTGGCAAAGCGCATGTAGCCTATATTTCAAATGGCAAAGTTATTGGGTTGTCGAAGCTGAACCGTATTGTAGATTACTTTGCTAAAAGGCCGCAGGTGCAGGAGCGCCTGACTGTTCAGATTGCAAATGAATTAAAGCAAATTCTCAAAACAGATGATGTAGCCGTGATGATTGATGCAAAGCATTTATGTGTATCGATGCGAGGTGTTAAAGATGAATCCAGTACAACTGTTACGGCACATTACTCCGGTAAATTTCAGGATGAGAAAGTGAAGAATGAATTCCTTTCATATATTCGCACAGCCTGAATAAATTATGTATGCATAAAATTGAACAAAGTCAGCAGTTACCCATTTCTATAGATACTCTTTGGAAGTTTTTCTTAGATCCTGAAAATTTAAAAAAGATTACCCCGCTTGATTTAAGTTTTCAGATTAAATCGGGGGCTAGTGCATCCATGTATGCAGGTATGATTGTTATATACAGCATGAAACCTTTCATGGGCATACCTATTACCTGGGTAATGGAGATTACACATGTTGAAGAAAAAAAACTTTTTATTGATGAGCAAAGGGATGGACCTTGTTCTTTCTGGCATCACCAGCATCATTTCAAAACAATATCAAATGGTGTTGAAATGACGGATATTCTGCATTATAAATTACCTTTGGGTATTTTAGGGAAGCTTTTCAATCACCTTGTTGTAAAATCGCAGATGCGTAATTTATTCCAATATCGGAATGAAAAGATGCAAGAGCTATTCGGAACGTATGAAGGCTAGTTAATTGTATGTTTGCTTGGATAGGTAAATAGTTTAATTCAATATTCGTCTTCATCAAATACTAAATCGGCATCTTTTTCCCAGATTTCCATTTCGCAGGGTTTACAGTTGAATTTTAACTTGTATTCATTTTCTCCGTGCTTCAACACAAGGGGCTCAACAATTTTTTCACCCATACTATCGCGCTGGTATTTCGGGCATTTTCCCAACTCGTATTTTACGCAATACTTTGTAGTCATTACACGTGCTTTACCCGGGTCCCATTGCAATTCAAATGCTTTCTCAATTTCAGTTACACCATGTCTATGGTAAAAGGTGCGTGCCATTTTGTTGGATACGTTGTACATGAAATCAAGCTTTTCAACAGGATACGGATGATCTGTTTTCTTAAGTTGATATTCTTTTCTCACATATTCTTTTACACGGACATCAATTAATTGCTCTAATACTTCTCTGCGTATCTCGTTGATTTTTGAAATAGGCAGGAACCAGCTATTCAAGAATTTTATCTCAATGTTATCAGCAATAAATGGTGTATTTCCGGTTTTAGAAAGGTTCTTTTTGATATTCTCTATTAACCCTTCTGCATTTTTGCTTATTTCCTTCGCATATTGAAGAGTAGAAATGCTTTCATGGCCGTCTTCATCAATTGCCTTTAATTCAAAGCCTGTGTTTGTTTCAGTAAAGATCAGCTGAACACCAATCTTACGGATAGCGCTGTCTTCGCGCTCTACCAATTTGTTGAATTCCGCATCGGCGTTTCTGTATATCATAGTGCCAACGGCAATAGATTTAAACGTGTTTGGAATAACTACATTATTTGTAATGGTGTTTATTTGTGCACCATCTGCTTCACCTGCTTCGTTGATAAAATATAAACCATCGCCGTTATTCAGCTTGTCGGCATTCTCAATGATATAACCATTGTTTTTCACTTCAAGAACTTTTCCGATTACTTGCCCCTGAGATTTTGGTGTATCCCACGAGCCGATTTTTTGAGTTCTTTTATTTACAAAATAATCTGTATAGCCTCTATTGAAGCTGCGGTCCATCTCTGCATCAAAGTTGTAAAATGTTCTTCCCGAAGAAGCTTTTTCGAAGCGCTCGTTGTTTTCAAGGAAAGCATCTAATTTTTTGCGCAAGTATGATACGTTGTTTTTTACATACACAATATCTTTTAAGCGGCCTTCAATTTTAAAGGATGTAATACCAGCTTCAATTAAATTTGGTAATTGATCACTTAGATCAAGATCTTTAATTGAAAGTAGGTGACTGTTTGAAATCAATGTTTTACCTGTACCATCGATCAGGTTGTACGGCAGTCTGCAGTTTTGAGCACAAGAGCCGCGATTTGCGCTGCGTTCACCACCGGCGATACTCATATAGCAATTGCCGCTAAAAGAAACACAGAGTGCACCTGAAACAAAAAATTCCAATTCAATATCTGTTGCGTTGGTGATATCTTTGATTTGATCCAGGTTTAATTCGCGTGCTAATACCGCACGCTTCATGCCTGCATCGGCAAGGAATTTAACATGTTTCGGATCGCGGTTGTTTGCTTGTGTGCTTGCATGAATTACAATGGGGGGGATGTCCATTTCCATAATGGCCATATCCTGAATAATCAATGCATCAACTCCAATATGATATAATTCGTGAATTAATTTCTGACACGTATCCAGTTCGTTGTCGTACAAAATAGTGTTTAAAACCACAAAGACCTGTGCCTTGAATAAGTGCGCATAACGAACTAGTTCTGCAATATCTTCAACAGGATTTGTGGCATTTGTACGGGCACCAAATTGAGGTGCACCGATATAAACAGCATCTGCTCCGGCATTAATCGCAGCCATTCCCTGATACAGGTTTTTGGCAGGAGCAAGTATTTCAACTTTCTTCTTCATGGAAAGACAAAGGTCTGGAATTATTTACGGGTTTACAAGATTTGATGCCTAAAGCTTGGGGCTGAAGGCTTAATGCTTAATATGATAGCTGTAAATCGAAGGGCTTGAAAATGAATGTATAATAAGTGTTTTGTAGCCATCGAGCGCAATTATACGTTCTTTGTTGCGAGTGAGATTGTTCGGTTAGTGTAAATTTCAAAATCCCCATAGGGGTGATATATTTGTAGTAAAACAACAATAATCGGAATAGGCATCGATTATTGACACAAAAAAAGAGCACCTTGTTAAGTGCTCCGTGTATGAATTTTAAATTACCTGTTTGCTATGACAAATAAGATTAACAGGAATTTTAATGATATTCATTCAGATGTGCAATGAATGATAAATCAAAGTTCAGACAAGCAGTTACGCCTTCCGTACAAACTCAGACTTCAAAGCCATTGCACCGAAACCATCCACTTTGCAGTCGATGTTGTGGTCTCCGTCTGTTAGCCGTATATTCTTTACTTTCGTGCCGGCTTTGATTGCTTTAGGAGCGCCTTTAACAGGCAAATCCTTAATAATTATAACGGTGTCTCCGTCTTGCAATACAGCGCCATTCGAGTCTTTTATGACGTTAACTGTACTCAGTGCTTCTTCAATGTCTGCCGGATTCCATTCGTAATTACACTCCGGACAAACCATTAAATTATCGGCTTCGTAAGCATAAGGAGATTTGCATTTCGGGCAAGGAGTAACGTATTCAGACATGATGGGTTGTTTTGAGTATGAGGTGTAAAGATAGTGAAAAAGTATTTTGTTTGACTGTATGAATTATGCATGCTGAATACATTGACTTAAGGAGATTTTTTAGGGTAAATTGGTATAGGCATTTTCTGATAAAACTGTATATTGTCAATCTATTTTAATTCTGCCCCAAATGTATAGAATAGAACGTAAACAGCAATTGCCAGTAAGTCTGGATGAGATATGGAAATTTTTTACATTTCCCGGTAACTTGAAAAAAATAACACCGCCTGATTTGGGTTTTAATATTGTGTCGGGTGGTGAAGGCGCCATGTATAAAGGTATGGTCATTACTTATGACGTTGATTCTATATTCAGAGTGCCTTTTACATGGGTTACTGAAATAATGGAGCTTGAAGAGAAAAAACTATTCGTCGATCGTCAACGTTCGGGACCTTATGCTTACTGGAATCACGAGCATCATTTTAACGTAATTCCTAATGGTACAGAGATTACAGATATACTGGAATATAAGATGCCATTGGGTTTGATAGGAAGTCTGGTACATCCTTTTTTGGTAAAAGGTAAAATTGAAAAAATATTTGCATACCGAATGGAAAAGCTTGAGGAGTTGTTTGGGGTATATGAGTCTTCAAAGATGATTCACTGATCTTTGAGCAGCAAATTTTAAATCGTAGTAATTTTTCACTAAACAGATAAGTCCTGCAGCAACCAAACCACAGGACTTATTCATCATTCATAACGTATCATTCATAATTTATACCACCACTTCTTTTTTCTGAAATACCAGTACACTTCTGCTAGGTGTATAAATACTTAATTGACCTTCTTCGTTGGTATGATATTCAAGCGTATCGTCAACGCGGTTGTGGCCGCCGAAACGGGTATCATCGCTGTTTAAAACAATCTCAAACGTGCCGGGTCCGAACGATTTGAATTTATAATCGAAGACCGAATTGCTTACACTGAAATTGAATACAAAGATCATGTTGTTGCGTTCAAAGATGATTACTTTATTTGTATCATCCATATTCAGTTGTTGTGCAGGTTCTGCTGCCAGCAATCTGGTTTTGCGTACCAGACGCATCATAGCTTCATCAAAAGCCCCCAGATATTGATATTTTAATCGTGGGTTGTCTACCAATGACCATTGTCTGCGGGCATATTGATAACTCCAGCCGTTTCCTTCTCTAGGGAAATCGATCCATTCGGGATGTCCGAATTCATTCCCCATAAAGTTTAAATAGCCTTCGCCGCCAAGTGCAAACGTAAACATGCGTAACAATTTGTGAATAGAAATACCGCGATCTATAACCGGATTTTCATCGTCTACCTGCATGTGGAAATACATTTCCTTATCCATCAGCCAGAAGGCAATTGTTTTGTCGCCAACCATTGCCTGGTCGTGTGATTCAGCATACGCAATGGTTTTTTCTTTATAACGTCTGTTTGTTAATGTACTCCACATTTCATAGATGTTCCATTGTTCATCTTTCAAGTGTTTTAAATACTTGATCCAGAAATCGGGAATACCCATAGCCAAGCGGTAATCAAAGCCAACGCCGCCATCTTTGATGGTGCGCGAAAGTCCGGGCATACCGCTTACGTCTTCGGCAATGGTAATAGAATCTTTCAGATAACGGTGCGTTACTTCATTGGCCAATTGCAGATACGTGACAGCATCATAATCTACACCACCTTTGAAGTAAGTGTCGTAGCTATCGAACGTTTTCATTCCATGATCAAAATACAACATGGATGTAACACCATCAAAACGGAAGCCATCGAAATGGTATTCTTCCAGCCAATAGCGTAGGTTTGAAAGCAAAAAACGTTTTACTTCAAGTTTGCCATAATCGAATAGCTTTGAATCCCAACCCGTATGATATCCTCTGTCGCCCGGGTGAAAGTATTGATGATCGCTGCCGTCAAACTCATTCAAACCTTCGGATAAGTTTTTAACTGCATGCGAATGCACCACATCCATAATTACAGCAAGCCCAAATTTATGTGCGCGGTCTACCAGATATTTTAAATCTTCAGGAGTTCCGAAGCGGGAAGAAGGAGCAAAGAAGTTTGAAACATGATAACCAAAGGAACCATAATACGGGTGTTCCATAACAGCCATTAATTGAATGCTGTTATAACCCATTTGTCTGATTCGTGGTACAATCTTATCTGCAAACTCACGGTACGTACCAACGCCTTCTTTTTCCTGCGCCATACCTACGTGTGCTTCGTAAATAATCGGATTTTTTATTTTGCGTAAGTTAAAATCACGGTCGGTCCATTCAAAAGGTTTTTGAGGAAACCAAAGCTGACCGGCAAAATCGGTTGTTTCGGTGTCTTGCACAACACGGGTAATATAGGCAGGTATGCGATCGTGTGTGCCATTAGCACCAACGATTTGTACTTTGATTTTACTTTTATGAACAAAACGTTTTTGATAAAGATCAAAGGGTAAAAATATTTCCCATACACCAAACTCATTTCGTGTTAATCCATGCGAACGTCTGTCCCAGTCATTGAAATCGCCTGTAAGATAAACTTCGTACGCTTCAGGAGCCCATTCTCTGTAATACCAGCCGCGCTCGTCCTCATCGAAGTTAATACCATAATATTTATGTCCGGTGGCAAACGTCAAAAGATCTCCGTAGTGTTCTTTTATTTCTTTTAAAGCTCCTTTATATCGGTTAATACGATCTTGAATTTCACTTTCGTAAGGTTCCAGCCAAGGGTCATCTTCAATTAAGGCAATTGTTTTTTTATCTTTCATGTGTACTTGAATTCGTTCGCGTAAAAATTTCTTCTGAAATAAGTTGTGTAAATACTTATTTAACCTATGCCTACTGTTTTAACGGTGTTTTAAAATCACAGCATCATTTATACTAAAATAAATTTTTATAGCCGAACAAACTAGTAAAAGAGGGAAATGTGTATAGGTATTTTTCAGAAGCTATCTAACTGTTTATCTATTTGTTAGTTAATGATCAGATGCAATCATATAGGTTCTGTATTCTTAAAGAGCAGAAGGTAGTTGAGGGGTGATATTTGTGAACGTAAATCACTTGTTTTAGGATAAAAAAATCGTGTATAATCATAATCAATCTGATCATACACGATTCATATTACTTAAATACTCAATTATGAAGTCGTACCTTTTTTACCACGCTCAATACTTTTATGGATGTGTTCGAATAAATAAATCCGATTTAAATCCTTAGGCGTGTACTTGTTTTTAACTGCTGGTGTATGCTGTTCGGCAGGTCTGTTCGGTGATATTTTTAAAGGCAATAATCTATTTAAATCATAAAACAGCATTCCACTAAACAGGAAGTGTACGGTTTCAACAGAAAAAAACAATAGTGTTAAGATATGGAGTAATTTATTTTTCATAATCAATCTCCTTTCTTTATGCTAACGTTTCTATATAAACGAAAAAAAGAGCATAATAGTTTTTAAACCACTGTGCTCTTTTTCTGCAGGCGTACTTTTATTGCTTTAAAGCATTTAAACCCGTATTATTTTAAACCGCCAAAATTTTTCAATTTGATTTGTGTGAGTTTTTTCTTTGTATCCTGAGGGAAATCTCCTTTCATGATCCAGTCATAATACATTGGGTCTTTCAATAAAGTATCTTTTACTTTCATTCCTTTGTATTTTCCAAAATTAAAAAGCTCTTCGCCTTTATCACTTAGTATCATACGTCCGGCAAGGTCTACCATATTTCCAACAGAAAATTCATGCAATACAGCCATGTCATTTTTAATCGGAACACTTATTTTACCTTCAGCATCTTTTACTTGCTTATCTGCGTAACGTGCAACCTGAGCTTTTAAAATTTCATACGTTGCTAAGGTGTCGGCTTCTGCACTGTGCGCGTTTTCAAGATCTTTATTGCAGTAGAATTTATATGCCGCACCAAGTGTTCTTGGTTCCATCAGGTGGAAGATGCGTTGAGAATCGACGAGCTTTCTTTTTGTAATATCAAATTCAATTCCTGCTCTGAAAAACTCTTCAATCAGCAGTGGTATATCAAAACGTATGCTGTTAAACCCACCCAGATCGCAGTCTTTCATAAATTGATTTACCTGTTGTGCAATTTCTGAGAACAAAGGTTTGTCGGCAACATCTTTGTCGTAAATACCATGAATGGCACTTGATTGATCGGGGATAGGCATACCCGGATTTACCCGGAATGTTTTAACTTCTACTTTTTCATCGGGCGGAGAAACACGTACAATACAGATTTCTATTATTCGATCCGTGGAAATATTAACCCCCGTTGTTTCCAGATCAAAGAAAGCAATCGGCTTGTTGATTTTCATTTTAAATGCATTTCCGGCATCGAATAGAGGCAGTTGATCAGTCATTATGCGTGGTGGTGATTCAGTACGTGTGTGGTTAATTCTTTTAAGTCAATGCCTCCGAAATTACCTGAACTCATCAATAATAAGTTGCTGTGTTTCCAATCGTGCGAGAAAAGAAATGCTTCCAGTTTTTTACTATCGGTGAATACTCTCAGTTTTGGGTTGTCGAATGCTTCAAGTATGTCGGCTTCTGTGATTTCTTCCAGTCGTTTGTGTTTAACGGTTTCAGGGTTGAAATACACAATCGGTTCGTCGGGTGCTTTATAGGTGTCTTTGTATTGAGATAAGAAGTCTTTATTCAGGCTGCTGAATGTATGAAGTTCTAATACGGCAACAAGTTTCCGGTCTGCAAATTGTTTTTTTACAGCCTTAGAGGTTGCTTTTAATTTAGATGGTGCGTGTGCAAAATCCTTGAACACTACATTGTTTTTACCTCTCCCTAATATTTCCAGGCGGTTTGCAGCACCTTTAAATGTTTTAATTGCTTCGTAAAACATGTGCTCGGTAATGCCGATTTTCATACACACATTTTTAGCCGCATTAATATTTTTCAGATTGTGTTTTCCGAAAACTTCTAATTCAATTTTACCCTTGTCGGTTAGCAAATACGTGATACCGTTTACGATCTCATGTTTTGCTGCTGAATAGCCAATAGCTTGTACATCCGGTCGAGGTTTGTCTCCGATCAAGGTGGCAAGATCGTCTGATTCGCTGTAAATCAAAATACCACCTTTAGGTGTTGAATCAGCAAATGCATCAAATTGTTTTACATATTCTTCAAATGTTGGATACACATTGATGTGATCCCAGGCTACACCACTGATTAAGCCGATATGGTGATGGTAGTGCAGAAATTTCGGTGTAAGATCAAGGGGGGAAGTTAAATATTCATCGCCTTCAATGATAATGATTGGTGCATCTTCGGTGATTTGTACCATGGTATCAAAGCCATCCAGCTTTGCGCCAACCAGATAATCAAACTTACGCTTATGTGTTTTCAATACATGCATGATCATAGCTGTAATGGTTGTTTTGCCATGACTACCTGCTATAACAATGCGCTGTTTATCTTTAGACTGTTCGTAAATGTATTCAGGGAAGGAATAAATCTTGATGCCCAATTCACGTGCTTTTTGTAATTCAGGGTTGTCGTTGCGGGCATGCATACCTAAAATCACTGCATCCAAATCGGTTGTTATTTTTCCCGGGAACCAACCCATTTGTGCTGGAAGCAGATTATATGCTGCAAGTCTTGTTTTAGAAGGTTCAAAGATCTCGTCGTCTGAACCGCTTACGTTGTAACCTTTGTGATGTAATGCCAGCGCTAAATTGTGCATAACTGCACCGCCAATAGCAATGAAATGAACCCTGTTATTTGCCATTTTAATAAATAGTAATCTAACAAAAATAGAAGAATTCGGGATAAAATACCCAAAGTGGATAAAGGAATCCTGCATGTGTTGATAAGTATGCTATTTTAAGGAATTTTAAGCCCAAGCCTTTTGTAATACTAGCATACAGGTGTGTGGGTAAACATGTTGATTTCCTATTTATAACTTGTGAGAAGTATGGAAAATACTTATCTGTTTCGAAGCTGAATTAGAGGTACATTTGAAGTATGGAGTTTGGAAAATCGAGAACAAAGTCTACAGGATTTGTAGCGAAAAATACCATCGCAAATGATTTGTTGACGGGGATGGGAAAATTGCCGCCTCAGGCAATTGAAGTGGAGGAGGCTGTGTTAGGTGCGTTGCTCTTAGAAAAAGATGCGTTAACATCGGTAATTGATATTTTAAAGCCGGAGAGTTTTTATAAAGAAGCACATCAGAAGATATATTTAGCGGTACTGGAATTATTTGACCGCTCTGAACCGGTAGATTTAATTACGGTTGTAAATCAATTGCGTTCAAAAGCCGAATTGGAATTTGTTGGCGGCGCATATTACATCACAGAACTTACCACGAAAGTCAGTTCGGCTGCTAATATTGAATTTCATGCGCGTATTGTTTCAGAACAATCCATCAAACGTAATCTGATTACGATTGCATCAAAGATTCATAAAGATGCTTATGAAGATACAACGGATGTATTTGACCTGTTAGATAAAACAGAGAAGGATCTGTATGAAGTATCTGAATCGAATATCCGTAAAAATTATTCGGAGATGCGAAGCCTTATCGGGCAAGCATTAAAGGAGCTTGCAGAGAAGAAAGACCAGGCAGATGGTTTAACAGGAGTACCAAGTGGTATGGCTGATCTGGATCGTGTTACGTCTGGTTTTCAGAAAAGTGATTTGATTATTATTGCGGCTCGTCCGGGTATGGGTAAAACGGCTTTTGTACTTTCTGCTATGCGTAATGCTGCCGTTGATTTTAAAAAACCAATTGCATTGTTTTCATTGGAGATGTCTGCTGTTCAGCTGGTCAATCGTTTAATTGCATCAGAAGCTGAATTGGATAGTTATAAAATTAAAACGGGTAAACTGGAAGAATACGAGTGGCAGCAGCTGCATAGTAAAATTTCTCCGTTAACATCCGCACCTATTTATATCGATGATACACCTGGGTTGTCTATTCGTGAATTAAGAACCAAGGCACGTCGTTTGAAATCAAGAAACGATATTCAAATGATCATTATCGATTATTTGCAGCTGATGTCTGCAGATACTAATAACAAAGGCGGTATGGGGAATCGCGAACAGGAAATATCTGCTATTTCGCGTGCTTTAAAAGGTTTGGCGAAAGAGCTGGAAGTGCCTGTTATTGCATTGTCTCAATTGAGTCGTGCCGTTGAATCCAGAGGAGGAGATAAGCGTCCGCAGCTGTCTGATTTACGTGAATCGGGTGCGATCGAACAGGATGCAGATATTGTAATGTTCCTCTATCGTCCGGAATATTATAAAATTGATACAGACGAAGAAGGGAACCCGACGGCAGGTACAGGCGAGGTAATTATTGCCAAACACCGTAACGGTTCTTTAGAAACAGTGAAGCTTAAATATATCGGTAAGTTTACGAAGTTCGCAGATCTCGGCGGCGATTTTATCGATATGGATAATAATAGCTGGAGCGGCGATCAAAATAAATTCTTCGGCGGACAAACACTGGGCAGTAAAGTTAATGACTTTGGCGGCGATGATGATGGTCCGGCACCATTCTAAAAAGAAACAAAATTAAATTGTATTATATGAAATCATTTATTTCTTTCATAGCCTTCTTGTTCTTGTCTTATGTGGGATTTAGTCAGGATATTACTAATTCAATTTATCAGGTAAAAACAGATACGAGTCATGCCTGGACAGAAGCATCTCATGCTGTTATTTCCCTAGAACTTGCAGGTTCAGGCAAGGATAGGTTTTTTGTCATATTTGATAATGGTAACCAGATTGATTTCATTACAGCTTTAAAATTAACTACCCCTGGTTGTAATTTTATTTCATGTCCGCAAGTAGTGAAAAATATTCTTACTTGTATTAATTACATGGAAAGAAGAGGCTATACCTTAGTTACTTCAACAGGTTTTTATGCTACGAGGTATTCTGCGCAGTATATTTTTGTTAAGAAATAATAGAATATGATTATTTTAAACAAATGCTTGCAGCGTTTTACTTAATTGGCCTTCGTCCATATAACCCGAACTGCGCCACACAATTCTTCCTTGCTTAAACAAGATCATCGTAGGTACACCTTTTACCTGATAAGCCTGAGCAGCGGCGGTGTTTTTATCGACATCAACTTTAATTACCTTTAATCGATTGTTAAAGGTTGTCGCAACTTTTTCAATTACCGGAGAAAGCTGTTTGCATGGACTGCACCAGGTTGCATGAAAATCCACTAATACAGGAGTGTCCGAATCAATAAGTTCTTTAAAAGAAGCCATAGCTGTATGATTTTGATTGAAAGACTATTTTATAACAGATGCCGTTCAAACGGACTTTATTCTATTAAAAACTTTTTTTATTTCATTTTCATAAAAGAAAAGAAATTATTCAGCCAGCGTTTTTTATCCGTAGGCATTTCGGGCTTAATAGCAGAAAAACCACCGGAAATATCAATCAGGTTCGTAATATTTCGTGATTTTAATATAGATTCTGTAATTACAGAACGGTAGCCACCGGCACAATGAATATAATAGGTTTTATCTTTATCTAAAGTTGTTGTCCAATCGTTTATATAATCCAATGGCAAATTGATTGATTCTTCTAAATGTCCTTTTTCATATTCTGAACTTCTGCGCACATCAAGAATGGTAATATTTTCAGAAAGCTTTTCTATCAACTCTTTTGCTGTAATGCTGTCGATATGATCTTCCTGTTTGTTGGCCTGTGCCCATGCTTGATATCCGCCTTTTAAATATCCGATCACATGATCTACACCTACACGTGCTAAACGTGTAACGGCTTCTTCTTCTTTACCCTCATCTGTAATGATTAAAATGGGCTGCTGATGGTCTGAAATCAATGCGCCGGCCCAAGGAGCAAACTGGCCATCTAAACCAATATTGATAGAGCCTGGAATAAAGCCCTTTTTAAATTCTGCAGGATCACGGGTGTCTAATATCAATGCGTGTGTTTGAGTCTGCAGGTTTTCAAATGCAGGCACATCAAGAGCTATGTTTCCTTGCTTGATCACATCAGATACATTTGCATAGCCTTCTTTGTTCATTAAGGCATTCATACTAAAATAAGAAGGCGCAGGTTCCAGGCCGTCTAATACTTCTTTAATGAAAAGATTTTTATCCGTAGCCCTTAATGCATAATTCACCAGTTTCTGATGTCCTAGCGTATCAAACGTATCTTTGCTCATATTCTTGCCGCAGGCCGATCCCGCACCATGGGCCGGGTATATGATAACGGCATCCGGCAATGTTTTAATTTTTGTATTAAGAGAATCAAATAACATACCTGCCAGATCTTCTTTTGTCAGATTGCTTTTAATCGCAAGATCTGGCCTGCCAACATCACCAATAAAAAGCGTATCACCGGTAAATACAGCATGCTGGTTTTTATTTTCATCGTATAGTAAATAACAACTCGATTCAGGTGTATGGCCGGGTGTATGTAAAACCTCAATGCTTAATTTTCCTAATGTGAGTCGTTCACCATCTTGGGCAATATGAGTTTTGAAGGTTGTTTCTGCACCGGGACCATATACGATTGTGGCGCCGGTTGCTTTTGCCAGATCAATATGCCCGGATACAAAGTCGGCATGAAAATGCGTCTCTAAAATATATTTCAGCGTTACTTTATTTCGTTCCAGTTTTTGTATATAAGGCTGTATATCCCGCAGTGGATCAATAATGACAGCTTCACCATCAGATTCGATATAATAGGCAGCCTCAGCTAAACATCCGGTATATAATTGCTCTACTTTCATGTGAATCGTTCGATTGATCTATAATAATTTCTTTATATAAAGCGAGTATTCCCAATAATATCAATTTTATATGAATATAGTGCCACTACTCCCCAATAGGAGGAGTGATCTACATCAAGTCTATTTCCAGATTTTGTTTCGCATTCTTAAGTTCAGCCAGTGTTTTAAGTTCATTTAATCCGGCAGCCAAAGCAATTCCTTTTTCATAAACAGACAATGCTTTTTCATAAGCACTTTTCTCTGTGAAATATTCTGCTGCCTGATAATAAGCCGGCAGATATTCCGGAAAGTCTGATAGAAGTTTATCAAAGCAGTCGCCCGCCTTTTCAGAATCCATTTTTTTATATTCAAGTGCTATCCCATACAACAAAAACGGGTCATCAGGTTGTTCTTGATGCAGTTGAAGCAGGTAGTCTAAACGATTCATGAATTAATTGTCATTTTTTAATAAAAAATGTAACATTTAAGTATATAATAGAGTTAAATATAATAAATTGAATTGTGTTTTTATCAATGCAATGTTTCCGTCAATATAAGTATAACATTCAAGTTTCGGTAAGCGACGGGTGCCGATTCAAGTTGTAACTAAATATACAGATAACCGATGAAAATTTTAGTTTGTATCACACATGTTCCTGATACTACTTCCAAAATTACCTTTGCCGACAACAAGTTTAATACTGCAGGCGTTCAGTTTATCATCGGTCCTTACGACGAATATGCTTTGTCAAGAGCTGTGGAGTTGAAAGAACAGCACGGTGGTACGGTAACTGTTTTAAATGTTGGTGATGCAGAAACAGAACCAACAATTCGTAAAGCACTTGCGATTGGTGCAGACGATGCCATTCGTATCAATGCTGTACCGAAAGATGCCGGCTATGTTGCAGCACAAATTGCTGCGATTGCAAAAGCTGAAGCGTATGATTTGATTTTAATGGGACGAGAGTCTATTGATTATAATGGAGGCCTGGTACATGGTCTTGTTGCAGATATGCTGAATTTACCATCAATTACGCCAATCATGAAATTGGATATTGAAAATGGTATTGCTAAAATGACACGGGAAATTGAGGGCGGGAAAGAATCTGTTGAATGTGCACTGCCTTTTGTTGCAGGTTGTCAGGAGCCGATTGCTGAATGGAAAATTCCAAACATGCGTGGTATCATGTCTGCTCGTACAAAACCATTAAAAGTAGTAGAGCCCGTTGCCGTAGCCGATGATATTGTATATGGTACATTCACATTGCCTGCCCCTAAAGGAGCCTGTAAAATGGTTGATGCCGCTAATCCGGGTGAGTTGCTAACCTTGCTTCGTAATGAAGCAAAAGTACTTTAATTCATGTTTTACGTTAGTTTAAAAAGATCATGTCAGTATTAATATACATAGAGTCAAATGGCTCTGAAATAAAAAAATCTTCTTTAGATGCAGTTTCTTATGGTGCTCAGGTAGCATCGAAAACAGGAGGTACTGCAACTGTTGTTGCAATTGGCGCTATACCTGCTGATCAACTTACTGCATTAGGTAATTTTGGTGCAGCCAAAGTATTGCATGTAACAGGTGATGCATTTAACCAGAATGCACCATTGCCTACTGCTGCAGCGGTTATTCAGGCAGCCAAACAAGCGGGAGCAAAAGTGGTTATTTTGCCTAAATCTACTCTTGTAGATTCATTTGCGGCTAAGGTAGCTTCTCAGCTAAAAGCAGGTATTGTTACCAATGTAACGGAACTTCCGGATACGACAAATGGTTTTCAGGTAAAACGTTCCATATTCACGGGTAAAGCCTTTGCAACAGTTGCTATAAATACAGATGTTAAAGTAATTACATTGGCTAAAAATGCATATCAGGGAGCAGAAACGGGTGGTACAGCAACAGTAGAAGCTCTTTCGGTGTCTTTATCTGATACAGATACAAAAACGAAAATTACCAATGTGGAAAAAATGTCCGGAGAGCTTTTATTGACCGAAGCTGAAATTGTGGTTTCAGGTGGGCGAGGCTTTAAAGGACCAGAAAACTGGGGTATTTTGCTGGATTTGGCCAAAGCATTGGGAGCAGCAACCGGGTGCTCAAAACCCGTTTCTGATATGGATTGGAGACCACACCACGAACACGTTGGTCAAACAGGTGTAAAAGTAGCACCAAATTTATATATTGCAGTTGGAATTTCAGGAGCTATTCAGCACTTGGCAGGGGTTAACTCTTCTAAATGTATTGTTGTTATCAACAAAGATCCTGAAGCACCTTTCTTTAAAGCCGCAGACTATGGCATTGTAGGGGACTTGTTTGAAGTGTTACCTAAATTGACTGAAGCTGCTAAATTGCTTAAATAAAGCGCATCAGTAGAGTGGAGAAAATTAGATTAGAAATTATAGGCTTATCGTCTAGTCAATCGCAAACAGGTTCGTTTGCATTGGTATTAGGGGAAGTGAATGGGAATAGACGATTGCCAATTATTATTGGAATGTTTGAAGCGCAAGCAATTGCCATTGAAATTGAAAAAGTCATTCCAAATAGACCAATGACGCATGATTTATTCAAATCATTTGCGTTATCCTTCCATTTTATAGTGGAAGAAATTGTCATTTCTGATTTAAAAGAAGGTGTATTCTTTGCCAAAATAATTTGTTCAGACGGAATAAAAACGATTGAAATTGATGCCCGTCCTTCAGATGCCATTGCAATAGGTTTACGTTTTGATGTTCCTATTTATTCGTATGAAACAATCATGTCAGAAGCCGGTATAGTACTGAATGATGAAATGGAAGAGAGCGACGAGGACGAAGAAGAGGAGGATGAAGATAATCTGGAAGAAGCAACAATCAGTTCAAATAAACCGGAACCTAGTTTTGTAGGCAAAGAAGATCAAATTAAAAATATGTCTTTAGATCAGTTGCAGGCTATGCTGGATGATGCGATTGAAAAAGAAGATTATGAGAAGGCTGCTCGTGTAAGAGACGAGATGAATAAGCGGAATTAAATTATTTTTAATGAAATCCCATCAGAATTTCTGATGGGATTTTTTTTTGCTCAATTAATCTACTGATCCAAAGTAATAAAGAAGTGATATCGTAAAACTTCTGTTTTTGACTTTGAAATCATTTCTATTTGATTCTAATGTTGGATTAGTATAATGTGGTGTTGTATTAGTTAATCCGAAAATGTATTGAATTTCACACTGTAATCTATCAGATAATTTATATCCCAATCCTGCATTTAAATAAATACATAGTGGATTTGTATGGTAAGAGTCACTTGAATGGAGTGCGTCCTGTTTTTTTCCTGATGCTTTTATTGTTTCTTCCTTGTTAATATCATGACCTGTGCTATCTGTTGTTATTGTTTTTCTATCAACATTTCCACCCACGAGATAGGAGAATCGAACGCCTGTTAGAAACATAATCTTACGGTTTGTTAAGGCAATATTAATAGGTAGTGTTAAATAATTCAGCTTTACTAAGTCTTCTTGGTAAATTATTGGAAATAAGGTTAAGTCTGACTGAACGTTGGTAAAGCTTACTCGTTCAAATAATAATTCAGAACGGATGGAAAGAACTTCTCCTAACTGATAATTCATTGATCCGCCAAATGTATAAGCTACTTTACCAACGCTTGTCGGTTTATTATATGTTGAATAATTGCCTGATAGATGAAATTTTTCATAATAATTTGTTATCCCAACCTTTGGTCCAAAACTTAATTGAGCATAAATGGACTGATTTATTAATAGGGTAAAGAAAATAAATAGTATTTTTTTCATGGTAGTATTGTAAAATCAATCTGGCGAAAATGGTATATATGTTAATCTTGTAAGGATTTCAATAGAATGCCGATAATAATTGATTTTATGATAAAGATTTGAAATGGAGTTTAAATACAGATGTTTAGTAGGAATTATATAATTCAAAACATTTGAAAATATTAGAAAATACAAAAAAAACCTTCAATATTGGTTGAAGGTTTTTTTTGTGTAGAATCAATTCTTAGAAGATAGAATTGTCATTTGGAGTGAACAATTCACCTTGAGGTAAATCATCGTCATCATCATGTTTTGGAGCTTCAACAGGAGCAGTGTAAGAAAGAATTTCTATTTCTTCAACTTTTTTCTCAACTGGTTTTACTGCCGCTTTTTTAGGCGCTGCCTTTTTTGGTTTTGCTGCTGCTTTTTTAGGAACTGCTTTCTTTACTGCTGCCTTTGCAGGAGCCGCTTTCTTAGCTGCTTTTTTAGCAGGAGCTGCCTTCTTAACAACTTTCTTAGCTGCTTTTTTAGGAGCCGCTTTTTTAGCTACTTTTTTAGCAGGAGCTGCTTTCTTAACAACTTTTTTAGCTGCCTTTTTAGGCGCTGCTTTTTTAGCTGCCTTCTTAGCAGGCGCTGCTTTCTTAGCTACTTTTTTAGTCGCTGCTTTTTTAGCAGGAGCCGCTTTCTTAGCAACTTTTTTAGCTACTTTACTAGCGACTTTTTTTACAGCTTTTACAGCTTTCTTTAGAGTCTTCTTAACAGAAGATTTCTCTGATTTTTTTACTTTTTTTGCCATGGTACGTCAGTGATATAAAAATATTCTCTTGTGACTAAAGTTAATTTAATACCCTAAAATAAAAAAAATGTTTTATATTAAAATTTGTTAGACATAAATTTTATAAAAAAATTAAATGAAAGTATTATCCTTCGTTGATCATGAGTTCGAAGATTTAGAGTTTTGGTACCCTATACTGAGGCTTCGGGAAGAGGGACACGAAGTACTTGTCGCTGGTCCTGAAAAAGGAGTTACATATACTGGCAAGTATGGAGTTCCTGCAAAGAGTGATCTTGCATACGGCGACATTGATTCAAGCCAATTTCAAGCCTTATTGGTTCCTGGTGGTTGGGCGCCGGATAAAATTCGTCGGTCGGAAAAGGTCATTCAGGTTGTGCAGGAGATGCATGCCTCTAATAAGGTGATCGGACAAATTTGCCATGCAGGTTGGGTACTTATATCAGCAAAGATTTTAAACGGCTATAAGGTTACAAGCACGCCCGGTATTAAAGATGATATGGAAAATGCAGGTTCTGTATGGTTCGATGTACCTGCAATGGTTGATCGAAACATTGTTTCCGCACAGCGTCCTCCTGATTTACCGGAATATATGAAGCTTTTTATTCAAACATTGAATACTAAAAAATAAGTCCGGCCTGATTAATATTATATAATGTCTATACGTAAAGCAATAATTCTATTTTTGGTGTGTATTATCGCTCCTGCCGAATCATTTGCTCAATCTGATTGGAATACTCAGCTTCGGCCAATACTGTCTGATAGCTTGCTTAAACGAGCTCAGGTAGGGGTTTCAATTCGTAATGTGCAAACGAATAAAATTGTCTTCGAACAAAATGCTAACGTATCGTTTACTCCGGCATCAAATTTAAAGCTTATAACAACGGCTGCCGCATTGGACATCTTAGGTCCGGAGTATCGCTTTACAACGAGTGTAATGTATTCCGGTGATGTTGCTGAAGGCATTTTCAATGGTTATTTATTAATTAAAGGAAGCGGAGATCCTACATTAGGATCCGATAAAATATCCGGGCAAATCGATTATCAAAAGCTTATTAAGAATTGGGTCGCAGCTATTAAGTCAAAAGGTGTGATGCGCTTTAAGGGAACGATTATTATAGACCCAACACACTTTGATTACAATCCCATACCGAAGGATTATACCTGGGGAGATATAGGCAATTATTACGGCGCAGGCAGCTTCGGATTAAATCTGAACGAAAACCAGTATGCCGTAACATTAAAACCCGGAAGTAAAATTGGTGTTCCAACTTCGGTTGTTTCATTTGCTCCCTGGGATACATCATGTACGTTTGTTAATCATGTTACTACCGGTATTGCTGGTTCTGGCGATCAGTCTATTATTTATTCCTCTCCATATAATACTTTTATTTATGCTGAAGGAACAATTCCAGTCGGAAATAATTATACAGTAAAAGGAAGTTTACCTAATCCCGCCAAGCTGTTAGGGCAATTGATGGTGGCAGAAATGAAAGTACAGGGGATCATTTGGGAGGGAGGATTAACGATTTTAAATGCGGGAGAGAATGTTCCCTCTCAACAACAATGGAATCCGTTAATTGAAAATCGTTCACCGTCAATAAAAGATATTGCAGCATATACAAATCTTGTCAGCAACAATCTCTATGCGGAATGCTTGCTGAAGGAACTGGCATATAAGAAAATGGGAATAGGAACTACCGATATAGGGATCAATCAGCTTAAAAGATACCTGGCAAGCAATGCTATCGATACATTGGGTATTGTATTGCGCGATGGTTCAGGTATGTCTCCATTCAATGCCATTTCTCCCAATCAGATCACGTTACTGTTAAAGAAAAAAGGAGCGAATATGGAATACTTATCCTGTATTCCCGTTGCAGGTAATGAAGGTACTGTGGCGCATATCTGTAAAGAAACAAACGGAAAAGTGCGGGTCAAAAGCGGTACCATGAATGGTACTACATGCTATAGTGGTTACGTGACAGCTAATTCAGGGAATGTGTACGCTGTTTCATTAATGGTTAATAAGCATGAAGCCAGGAATAGGAGTATACAACGAGTTTTAGAAAAAGTTTTATTGAAAATTATGGAGAACTAAAAACAGATTCTCCTATAAAAACAAAGGCTCTTCATGATCGAAGAGCCTTTGTTTTTATAGGAGAGTAAATGATTAGAAATCCAATTCTTCATTTTCTTTTTTAGGGAACAACCAAGATGCCAATACCGATAGCCCTAGTGCTCCGACAACAAATAAGAGCGCATATTTGTGAGGTATTTCGTACCAGGAATGAATCAATAATTTGACACCGACAAAAGATAATATTACCGCTAAGCCGTAATTAATATAGTGGAACAATTTCATTACACTCGACAAGGCAAAATACAATGAACGAAGCCCTAATAATGCAAATACGTTCGAGGTGTATACAATAAATGTATCAGTAGTGATACCAAGGATTGTAGGGATAGAATCTACAGCAAAAACAACATCCGTACTTTCAACAATCAATACAACAATGAATAATGGGGTTGCATACAAAATGCCACCTTTGCGTATGAAAAATTTATCTTCTTCATACGTTTTGGTTACCCGGATAAATTTATTTGTCAGCTTTAAAATGTAATTGTTTTCCGGATCTATTTCATCGTCGTCACTTGAAAACAACATTTTTACTCCCGTATACATTAAGAAGATACCTAGAATATAAAGCAACCAGTCAAAATGTTCTATCAGCTCAATTCCGACAACAATAAATAGACCTCTCAATATCAATGCCCCGATAATACCCCAGAACAATACTTTGCGCTGATATTCTGAAGGAACACGGAAATAACTGAAGATAAGCATAAATACAAATAAATTATCTACGCTCAATGATTCTTCAATAATATAGCCTGTAAAGAAAAGCTCTGCTGCTTCTCTGCCTTTCCAATAATATACAAAAATATTAAATGCTAATGCCAGTCCAACCCAGAAGGCACTCCATTGAAGAGCAGATTTAGTGGTTACAACTTTATTTCCTTTATTAAAAACGAATAGATCTAATACAAGTAGTGTTAAGATACTTATATTAAAGATAATCCAGAATGAAGCTTCATTATTCATATATAATAGCTAGGCAGCGCCTTTTCAAACAACTACAATTATACTGTAATATTTTTTACCTTCCATGATTTATACGATTTTATTCGCATAAATAGATGCAATAGTAAGGATTTCAATTATTTACCTCTTCAGGTTGTTTTTTAACCCGATTACGTTCTTTGATGTAGGTGATCACGACAGGGATCCACGTTACAATCACAATGCCTAAAATGATGTATTCAAGGTAATCTTTTGATTTGGGAAATATTTTGCCAACAAAATAACCGCCGTAAACAAGACTGAATACCCATAGCGTTCCTCCGATAATGTTATATAAGAAGAATCTTCCATAAGGGTATCTTATAATACCGGCAAAAATCGGTGCAAATGTACGTATTATTGGAAGGAAGCGTGCCATAATAAGTGCTACAGCTCCATAACGAACAAAGAAAGCTTCTGCGGCAAACATATATTTCTTTTTAAAAAAGAGCGAATCATCTTTCGTGAAAAGCCGGCTCCCCGTTTTCTCCCCGAAAAAGTAGCCAAACAAACTACCCAGATAGGCGGCAATGGAAATAGTTATTACTAGTGTTGTAATCGGAACATCAAATTTCTCTGTAGCAGATAACAATCCTGTTGTGAATAACAGGGTGTCTCCTGGTAAAAAGAAACCAAAGAAAACACCGTTTTCGGCAAAAATGATAAGGAGGATTAAAAATAATCCTCCTGTTTTTATTATTACCTCTGGATTGGTAATATTATGATATAATTCTAGAATTGAATTCATTAGATGTTTATCCCGACCTGCAACAAAATATCCGGGAATAAGCCAATCAATACTACTAGTATTGACATGATTGCCAGAATAACTGTTGTAAATCCGAACGCTGGAGTTGAAGAAGTTGAAATTTCTTCGCTGCTATACATTGCTATAATAGTTTTGAAGTAATAATACACACTTATTAAAGACCCTAAGATAGCAATTAAAACTAAGGAAACGTTACCGGCGTTAATCACTTCTGTAAATAAATAAAATTTACCAAAGAAACCGGCAGCAGGAGGGATACCAGCCAAAGAGATTAATGATAACGCCATTACAAAAGCCAGGAATGGATTAGATTTTGCAAGACCGCTGAAATTTTCAACAGATGCTTCTCCTTTAGATTTTTCAATTGCCTGTACAACATAAATCGCAATCAGGTTAGCTGCAGCATAGCCTGCAAGATATACAAACAACGATGATTTAGCTCCAAGAGTTAAAATAGGGAATACCATTAACATATATCCGGCCTGAGAAACACCTGAGAAAGCCAGCATACGTTTTACATTATCCTGATAAGAGGCAGCAAGGTTGCCTACAATGATGGTTAATGCAGATAGTCCAATCAATGTGTTTGATAAGTACATTGGAATGGAGTCAAACAAACCTTCCAGCATATGATAAAATGCACCGAATGCTGCAACCTTAACAAACGTAGACATGAATGCGGTAATAACAGTTGGCGCACCTCCATATACATCGGGTACCCAGAAGTGGAAAGGTACTGCTGAAACTTTAAATGCAAACGCAATAGAGAGTAAGGTAATACCTACGTAAAATAATGGCTGTGAAGAAACAGCTGCTTTTATAGTAGGGAAATCAAACGAACCTGTTGCACCGTAAATTAAAGCTATACCTAATAGCATAATACCGGTTGCGAACGAACCCAGAATAAAATATTTAATGGAAGATTCTACGGAGCGCAAATCTTTCTTTCTGCTTCCGGCTAGAATATATAAAGGAATAGATAAGATTTCTACGCCTAAGAAGAGCATTGACATATTGGTAAATGAAACCAATATCAAACCGCCTACCGTTGAAAATAAAATTAATGCATAATGATCGCCTTGATTGAATTCTCCGTCACTATACGTTGCACGGGTAAGCAGAAACCAGAATAATGTAATCGTAATTAATAATGATCCAAAGGCAATGGAATAGTTATTATGCAATAGCATGCCATAATGTAGTATTGGATCTGTATTCCAGAATGTACAGATATTATAACCAAGTATACCTACTAATGAAACCAGGATAATCGGATAGATAAATTTCTTTAAGCCGATGAATTCAGACATCATCGCTAAAATACCTAATATAGATATGAGAATTATTGCGTTCATATTCCTTCTAATGTTCTCTTAGTTTGCAACAGGGGTTGAATTTTGTACCGCATGTAAAATTCCGTTTACTGCCGGTTCGGTTAAATCTAAAATCAGATTCGGGAACAAACCAAGTACGAAGATTACAATCACCACTGGAATTAAAATACTTTTTTCTGTCAGGGACAAATCCAAGACACCATTATATTCTGTTTTAGCTTCACCCAACATGATTTTTTGAAACGAGCTAAGCATGTAAACAGCGCCTAGAATAATTGTTACACCGGCTACAGCTGCAAAGTATGGGTTGTAATTAAAGATACCAACGAACAATAAAAACTCTCCCACAAAACCATTGGTTGAAGGAAGGGCAATACTCGCCATCATAATTACAACAAAGAATACAGCAAACTGCGGCATTTGATTTCGTAATCCGCCAAGCTTTGAAATTTCCAATGTTCCGGTGCGGTTTAGTAATATTTCAACCACAAATAGAATACCTACTACGTTTACACCATGGGCTAACATTTGAGCAACTACACCTTGTAAACCTTCCAGTGAATTGGAAAATAACCCGGCTGCAATTAAACCAACGTGTGCAATAGATACGTAAGCTATTAATGTTTTGTAGTTCGATTGTTTAATCGCTATAATAGATGCGTATATAATGCCAATCACAGATAGCAGCACAGCTAGCCAGCCCCATTCTAACAGAGCCGTAGGCAATACAGGCAATACCCAGCGCAATACACCATAAATACCCATCTTAAGCATGATGCCGCTTAAGAGCATGGTACCTGCAATCGGTGCACTTGTATATGTTGAAGGCTGCCACGTGTGGAAAGGGAAGACTGGCATTTTAATACCAAACGCAAGAAATAAGGCAGCGAAAATATATGCTTGCTCACATGGAGAAAGATGCACCTGATAAATATTTTCTAACGCAAATGATTTTACCGGAGCAACATTGTACAGATAAATGATTGCTGCAAGCATGATCAAACTGCCGAATAAGGTATAGATGAAAAACTTGAACGTAACAAGTTTGCGATTTTCATCACCCCAAAGAAGACAGATAAAGTAAATTGGAATCAATGCCAATTCCCAGAAGATGTAAAACAGGAACAAGTCTTTTGCAGTAAATACACCGATCAATGCAGATTGCATAATTAATGCTAATACATAAAATCCCTTTTTATCTTTTAACGGACTGGATAATGAGGATAATAAAATCAATGGTAATAAGAAGGCAGTCAATAAAACTAATGCCAGACTTATGCCATCCATTCCGACAGCAAAATTAATTCCTAAAGAACTGATCCATGGAAGTGAAACTGCATAGTTCCAGCCTGCAGCCGTATCAAAATTGGAATAAGCGAATAGTGCAATAACAAACTCAATAAGAGTTGCTGTAATTCCTACTGTTGGAGCCAAGCGTTGGCCACCAATAAATACTATTAGTGCTGCAACAAGAGGGAAGAATATTAAAAGCGTCGTAATCATGTCTGATAGATGTATTACAGTACTAGGTTAAGAAATAAGATAACTACGATACCAACTACCATAAATATGGCATACGTATTTACATCACCGGATTGGATGTATCGAATGGTTTTTCCACTCCATTGTATAGATCTTCCTGATAAATTAACAATCCGGTCAATAAATTGTTTCTCTATAATGTTGCTGTTAAAATCTGAAAGTAGTGCAATAGGTTTTACAACAACGGCATCATACAGTTCATCCACATAAAACTTATTGTATGAAAGTTTATCGAGGAATGACATCTCTGATTCTGAAGAAGCAGGCAATGTCTTTTTCGAAACATATAGAACATAGGTGATTAAAATAACCAGTACTACCAATACTAAAGCTGTTCCCATCAGCATAAATTCAGTGGAAGCAGAAATATGAGATGCTTCAGGTAATGCAATGTTTGCACCAGCCAAATAATGACTGAACCAGTTACTGCCATCATGTACAAATACGTGTGGAATTTCGATAAAACCACTCACAACAGTTAAGAATGCTAATACCATTAAAGGTATTGTCATCAATAGCGGTGATTCATGCAAATGTTCTTTTTGATGCGTTGTTCCTCTGAATTCACCAAAGAATGTTAAGTATAACATTCTGAACATATAGAATGTGGTTAATAACGCCGCGAAAACACCTAAGCCCCATTTAACCGGACTTGCTTCGAATGCCAATGCCAGAATAGCATCTTTAGAGAAGAAACCTGCAAGAGGAGGGATACCGGCTATTGCTAATGTGGCAATAATAAATGTGACAAATGTAATCGGAAGCTTTTTCATTAAGCCACCCATTTTACGGATGTCCTGTTCGCCACCCATAGCGTGAATAACGCTACCAGCACCTAAGAATAATAATGCTTTGAAGAATGCGTGTGTGGTTACATGGAATACACCGGCAGAATATCCGCCTAAACCGATGGCCATAAACATGAATCCTAATTGACTAACTGTTGAATAAGCCAATACTTTCTTAATGTCTGTTTGCGTTAAGCCGATCAAGGCTGCCAGAATTGCGGTGCTTGTACCTATGATATAAATAAAATCTAATGTACATGGAGCCATGCTGTATAAAACATTAGAGCGGGCAATCATATAAATACCTGCAGTAACCATGGTTGCAGCGTGGATCAATGCTGAAACAGGAGTAGGACCTGCCATTGCATCCGGCAACCAGGTATACAATGGAATCTGTGCACTTTTACCCATTGCGCCAATGAACAACAATAAGGTAATTGCAATCATAATTCCGGATTGTTCGTTCGGGTTAATGATTTTCAAAGCCTGATCGAAAACCTGAGAATATTCAAGTGTTTTGAATTGGTGGTAGATTAACAGCATACCAAGAAGGAATCCTAAGTCACCAATACGGTTCATGATGAATGCTTTCTTTGCTGCATCATTGTATGCCTGATTTTTAAACCAGAAGCCAATCAATAGATATGAACAAAGACCAACACCTTCCCAACCTGTAAACATTACTACATAGTTTGATCCCATTACTAATAAAAGCATAGAGAATACAAACAGGTTTAAGTATGAAAAGTATCTTGTTACGCCTTCATCGTCGTGCATGTAACTGATCGAATACATGTGAATCAGAAACCCAACACCTGTAATAATCGACATGAACCATACCGACAAGTTATCCAGTTGGAAAGACAGTGCAAGGTTTAAATCACCAACATTAATCCAGTCAAATACAATAACAACAGTTGGTTTTAAATTGCCGCCGATCGCACTAAACAAAAGGTTTAATACAATTAAAAACGAACCTAAAAGCATTCCGCTGGCAATATAACCGGATGCTGCTTTAGGTATGTACTTATTAAATAAGCTTAATATCAGAAAGCCAAGTAGGGGTAGCGCTGGTATCAGCCAAACAAATTCCATCATGATACAATTATACTTTTAATTACCACTTGAGTTTCTTTAAACTATCGATGTTGATAGAGCCCAGATGTCTGAAGATCATTACCAGGATTGCCAGACCGATTGTAATTTCAGCTGCGGCAACGGCCATAATAAAGAATACAAACACTTGTCCGGATTGATCATTATGTAATGCTGAAAAATAAACCATTAATAAGTTTACTGAATTCAACATTAACTCAATAGACATGAACATTACTAAAATGTTTCTCCGGTAGAGTACGCCAAAGGCGCCCAGAGAAAACAAAATACTGCAAAGCACTAAATATTCAGACATAACTTTTTAGTTATTAATTATCTTTTAAATCTTTTTTACCCAACATTACAGCTCCAATCATTGCTGAAAGAAATAACACGGATGTAATTTCAAATGGAAGTATAAATTGGTTGAAAAGAATTTTACCCAACTCTTGCGCACTGCCGAAATTTTCATCCAGCGATGACAAATCAACGCTGCCGATTTGCTGCCCTTTTAACAGATACACCAAGGCGATCAGGAAAAGACCTCCCGAAACAAAGGCTGCTAATTTGCTCATGAATGATTTGCCGGCAGGGGCAACGGCATCGTTCAAATTCAACATCATGATTACGAAAAGGAACAATACCATGATTGCACCTGCATAAACAATAAGGTTAACAACAGCTAAGAAATCCGCTGATAAAAGCAACATGTGTCCGGTAATACATGAAAATGTAATTACTAATGACAATACACTATAAACGGGATTTTTTGAAAGTATCACGAACAATGCGCTGCAGAGCGTAATTCCGGATAAGATATAAAATATGATATTACTCATTGTGATCTTGCGTAAATACTTATTTTTTGTAAGGCTTGTAAGTCTTAGGGTGAGCACTTGTTCCAAGCGGTTGCACTAATTTATCTTTGCCATAAATAAAGTCTTTCCGATTGTATTGTGCAGGTACTAATTCTTCTGTCAGATAAACAGCGTCTTTCGGACAAGCTTCTTCGCATAAACCGCAGAAGATGCATCTAAGCATATTGATCTCATACAAAGAGGCATATTTTTCTTCTCTGTATAAATGTTCTTCGCCTTTTTTACGTTCGTCAGCAATAATGGTAATTGCTTCAGCCGGACAAGATACAGCGCATAAGCCACAAGCTGTGCAGTTTTCTCTGCCTTGCTCATCTCTTTTAAGAATGTGCTTTCCTCTGTATACAAAAGAAAATTCCCGTTGTTGCTCAGGATACTGAATCGTAGCCTTTTTCTTAAAAAGGTGCGAAAGGGTAATTCTCATACCTCCTAATATGGCAGGGATATAAATCCTTTCCATAAAGGTCATCTTTTTATCTACAACTACTTTTGATCTGTTTGTTAATTGCATGGCACTTTTAACTTAGAATAACAATATACATGTACCAGTAATAATAATATTAACGATAGCCATTGGAATCATTATTTTCCAACCAAGATTCATCAGCTGATCGTAACGGAAACGTGGTAGCGTCCATCTAACCCACATAAACAGGAAGATGAATAATACAATCTTTGTAAAGAAGAACATTGAACCTAATATGGTTACCACATTCTGATCTAAACCTAAGGTTTCAATGTATGGAATGTCATAGCCACCGAAGTAGAAGGCACTCATTACAGCGGAAGAAATAAACATATTGATGTATTCAGCAAACAGATACAAACCTAATTTCATAGAGGAGTATTCTGTATGGTAACCACCCACAAGTTCTGCTTCGCATTCAGGTAAGTCGAATGGAGTTCTGTTGCATTCTGCAAACGAACAAACCATGAAAATAAAGAAACCCAGAGGTTGGTATACGATATTCCAGAAGTCTGTAGTTTGTTGTTGTACAATTTCACCGATGCTTAATGTCCCTGTAGTCATGATGAGTGCAATAATGGATAAGCCCATTGCAATTTCATAACTGATCATTTGAGAGGAAGCGCGGATTGCACCCATTAAAGAGAATTTGTTGTTTGATGCCCAGCCGCCAATCATTACACCGTAAACACCAATCGAAACAACTGCAAAGATGTATAGTACACCGATATTGATATCTGTTACCTGAAGTGCAATGTGTTTTCCTTCGATTTCTAAATAACTTCCCCAGGGAATAACGGCACCTGTTAAACAGGCCGTCATCATGGCGATTGAAGGGCCTAATATGAACAACGCTTTATTTGCAGAAGAAGGAATAATTTCTTCTTTCATGAAGAACTTTACACCATCGGCTAATGGTTGTAATAAACCAAACGGGCCGGCTCTGTTCGGGCCGATACGGTCTTGAAGCAAGGCAGAAACTTTACGTTCTGCATACGTGCTGTACATTGCTATAACTAACGATATTGTAAATACCGCAACAACAATGATGGTTTTCTCAATTAAAAACTCAACGGGTATCTCAACGGGTATTTCCATATCCTATATTCTTCGGCGCTTCAACTTTGATTCCTTTTTGATATTTATTCAATGATATTACGGAATGACGGTCGATTGCTCTAGGGCCGTCAATTACCCAATCACTAATTTTTTTATGTTCGAAACGACAATCGTTACAGATCCATTCCTCTAACTCACCATATTTGTCTTTACGGCCTGTTACACGATATACTTCATTGTCACTTAACCATACAACTGTTTTACCGCTGCATTTCGGACAATCTCTGTGTGCTTCCATCGGTTTAACAAACCAAACACGTGATTTGAATCGGAATGTTTTATCTGTTAATGCGCCAACCGGACAAACGTCAATCACGTTGCCGGAGAAGTCATTATCAATTACATTTTCAATATAAGTAGAGATCTCAGCTTTATCTCCACGGAACATGATACCATGCACACGTTTGTCTGTGATCTGGTCAGCAGTGAATACACAACGGTAGCAAAGGATGCAACGCGTCATGTGCAGCTGAATTTTATCACCGATGTCAATGCGATCAAATTTTCTGCGCTCTTCTTCGTAACGGGAACGTGCAGCTCCATGTTCGTAAGACAAATCCTGTAAGTGACATTCACCTGCCTGGTCGCATACCGGACAATCTAGCGGGTGATTGATCAATAAGAATTCTACAACACCTTTGCGGGCTTCATGAACTTTAGGAGAGGTAAGATTCTTTACTTCCATACCATCCATGATCGGAGTAGAGCAGGATGCTACCAGTTTAGGCATCGGGCGAGGATCTTTCTCTGATCCTTTAGATACCTCAACAAGACATGTTCTGCATTTACCACCGCTTCCCTTTAACTTGGAATAGTAGCACATGGCAGGAGGAACCAATGCACCACCGATTTGTCTCGCAGCATTCAGGATTGTAGTTCCCGGTGCTACTTCGGTTGTTTCCCCGTCTATTGTAATTTTGAACAGTTGTGACATAATGTGAGCCTCGAATTAAACTGTTACAGTTTTATAATTAGGAAGATGCGCCTTGCGGCTATCTTTTACTTTATCAGCGTGTGTAACGTGGTATTCAAATTCATCGCGGAAGTGACGTATAGCTGCTGCTACCGGCCATGCCGCCGCATCTCCCAATGGGCAGATGGTGTTACCTTCGATTTTACCGGCAATTTCTACCAGCAAGTCAATATCATGCATGTGACCATGACCGAATTCCAAACGGTGTAATACTTTTTCCATCCAGCCTGTACCTTCACGGCAAGGGCTGCACTGACCACAAGATTCGTGGTGATAGAAACGTGCCAGTGTCCATGTGTTGTGTACGATACATGTTGTTTCGTCCATAGCGATAAAGCCGCCAGAACCTAACATGGTACCTGTTGCAAAGCCACCATCAGATAAGGATTCATAACTCATCAAACGAGCTTCACCGGCAGCATTTTTCATGAACAATTCAGCCGGAAGAATAGGTACTGAAGAACCTCCGGCAATTACTGCTTTTAATTCATGGCCTTTTCTGATACCGCCGCAATATTCATCTGAATTCAAGAATTCATCTACCGGTAAACCTAAATCAATTTCATATACGCCCGGTCTGTTGATGTGACCGCAAGCAGAAATTAATTTTGTACCTGTACTTTTTCCAATACCTAATTTTGCATATTCATCTCCGCCCATATTGATGATTGGAGTTACTGTAGCAAGGGTTTCAACATTGTTTACAACTGTAGGGCAGTTATAAAGACCTGAGATAGCAGGGAAGGGAGGCTTGATACGAGGATTGCCGCGTTTGCCTTCAAGAGATTCAATCAATGCCGTTTCTTCACCGCAGATATATGCGCCGGCACCATTATTTACATAGATCTCAAGATCAAATCCTGAACCTAAAATATTTTTACCAAGGAAGCCAGCCTTCTTTGCTTCAGCAATCGCTTTTTCAAGAATGCCAACGATCCATTTATATTCACCGCGAATGTATATATACGTACTGTTAGAGCCCAGAGAGTAGCTTGACAGGATCAAACCTTCCACTAAAATGTGTGGGTTCTTTTCCATTAGGTATCTGTCCTTGAATGTACCCGGCTCACTTTCATCCGCATTGCAAACCAGATATCGTGGGTTGTTAGACTTACGATCTAAGAAACTCCATTTCATACCTGTAGGGAATCCAGCACCGCCACGGCCACGCAGACCAGACTTCTTAACTTCCTCCATCACATCGTCAGGAGACATTGTCTTCAATGCTTTTTCTACTGCACGGTAGCCGCCTTTGGAACGGTAAACTTCGTAGGTTTCAATCCCCGGCACGTTGATGTGTTCTAGTAGTAATTTTGTAGCCATTAGATTGCGTATTTTTTAAATGGATCAAAATCAGGCTGACCAAATACTTCGATGATTTTGTCGATCTTTTCTTTTGTCAGATTCTCGTAATAATATGTTCCAATCTGCGCCATTGGTGCTGTTCCGCAAGAGCCCATGCATTCAACCGCTTTGATTGTATACCGGCCATCAGAAGTCGTTTGATTTACTTTAATGCCCAGTTTGTTTTCTGTGTATTCAATTAATTCTTCCACACCTCTTAAGCAGCAAGGGCCTGTCTGACAAAATTCAAACATACACTTACCTACAGGCTTTAAGTTGTACATAGAGTAAAATGAAGCAACTTCATATACTTCTATGGGTGTAATATCCAGTAGTGAAGCTACGTAATCCATTAATGGAGCACTCAGCCAACCACCAAATTCATCTTGCGCCATGTGCAAAACGGGTAGTAGAGCAGATTTTTGTTTGCCCTCAGGATAACGCATTTTCATCTCCTGAATTTTTTTCAGGCTTGCATCTGAAAATTGGAATTGGTGTTGTGTTACTTGATCCATCCGTCTATATAATTAAGCGTCCATCTCACCTGCAATCAGGTTCAGACTACTCATGGTAACTACTGCATCAGAAATTAATTGTCCCTTGATCATTTCAGGATATGCCTGATAATAGATAAAGCAAGGTCTGCGGAAGTGCAGGCGATAAGGAGCTCTTGAGCCATCGCTTACAAGATAGAAACCTAATTCTCCGTTACTTCCTTCGATGGAATGATAAACTTCTCCTTTAGGAATTTCAGTTTCACCCATTACAATTTTAAAGTGGTAGATCAACGCCTCCATTTGAGAATACACATCTTCTTTCGGAGGAAGGTAGAAGTCTGGAACTTCAGCATGGAATACACCTTTAGGTAAAGCCTTAATTTTCTCCATCGCCTGACGGATAATGCTTAAGCTTTCCCACATTTCTTTATTACGAACCATGAAACGGTCGTATGTATCACCATTAATACCGATCGGTATTGTGAAATCAAAATCCTGATATGAGCTGTATGGAGATGTTACTCGTACATCATAATCAACACCTGCAGCTCTCAGGTTGGGACCTGTAAAGCCATAGTTTAATGCGCGTTCAGCAGTAATGCCGCCTGTACCGATTGTTCTGTCCATGAAAATTCTGTTTCTGTTGAAAAGATTTTCAAATTCAGTCAATACAGCTGGATAGTCTGCTAAGAACTTATCTATTTTACGCATAGCGATGTCGTTGAAATCTCTTTCAAAGCCACCGATACGACCCATATTTGTTGTTAAACGGGCACCACAGATTTCTTCGAATATTTCGTAGATCTGTTCACGTGATTGCATGATGTATAAGAAGCCTGTGAATGCACCGGCGTCTACACCAAGAATAGAATTACAGATCAGGTGATCGGCAATTCGTGACAATTCCATAATTACCACGCGCATATATTCTACCCGCTTAGGTAATTCGATGCCGGCAAGTTTTTCAACTGTCATGTGCCAACCCATATTGTTTAATGGGGAGGAACAATAGTTTAAACGATCTGTCAGCGTGGTGATCTGGTAGAATGCTCTGCGTTCAGCAATTTTTTCAAATGCTCTATGTATGTATCCAACGGTTGCTACAGCATCAACAATGCGTTCGCCATCCATTTTTAAAATATTCTGAAATACACCGTGTGTAGCAGGGTGGGTAGGACCAAGATTTAACGTAGTTAAATGGTCATTATCCATGTGGTCGATTTCTTGCTTATTTCCGCCTGTAGTGATCATGTGTGTATCAATTATCTACCAAAGAAAGAATCATCTTTATCGTGACGTGTTGGATCTTCCAACGCGTATTCTTTTCTCATCGGATGGTATCCCAAATCATCTACATTTAAAATGCGGATCAGATTAGGATGTCCGTTGAATATAATTCCGAAGAAATCGTATGTTTCTCTTTCCATCCAGTTCGCAGACTGGAACAAAGTTGTTGCACTGTCAATATAAGGGTCTGCCTTAGGGAAGAATGTTTTTATGCGAATACGTACATTTTCAGGTAAGTTGTGCATGTGATATACAACGCCCAGCAGATCCTGACCTTCCGGATAGTGAATCCCTGTAAGGTCAGTTAAAAAAGTAAATCCCAGTGAAGGTTCGCTGTAAAGAAAGTTCAACACATTCATGTTGTACGATCTTTCTATTGTTATGGTAAGCATACCATAAGACTCTTCTGTTGTTATGATTTTGTCGTCAAAACGATTCTTAAGAGAGTCTATGATGTGTTGATTTGTAAGTGTTCCCATGGAAGTACCTGAATTATTCTTCGATCTCGTATTTGGCAAGTAGTGCTTTGTATTCAGGAGATTCACGTCTGCGAAGCGATTCTGTACTTGCCAGATCCTGAACGCGCATTAAACCCTGAATGATTTGTTCGGGTCTTGGAGGACAACCCGGTACGTAAACATCTACAGGTATAATTCTGTCTATTCCTTGAAGTACACTGTATGTATCGAATATACCACCGCTTGATGCGCAGGCTCCGACAGCAACAACCCATTTAGGTTCTGCCATCTGTTCGTAAACATGTCGAAGAACAGGCCCCATTTTTTTTGCAATGGTACCCATTACTAGCAATACGTCTGCTTGACGGGGGGAGAAGCTAGGGCGTTCAGCACCAAAACGAGCGACGTCGTATGTGGAAGCCATCGTAGCCATAAATTCAATTCCGCAACAAGAAGTTGCAAAAGGTAAAGGCCACAAAGAGTTTTTTCTCGCTAAACCAATTACCGAATCTAATGATGTAGCAAAGAAACCCGGACCTTCTAGTCCGTCTGGTTTGTCTTCTATTTTAATATCACTCATATCCTAGATGCGTTTGGGTATAAATTTACCTGTTAAACATTGTATGTATAAAAAGGTTATTCCCAATCTAAAGCTTTTTTCTTAATTACGTAGATGAATCCGATTAATAATGAGGACATGAACAGCAACATTTTCACAAAGCCTTCCCATTTATTTACTGCCTCAGCGAAGTGATTGAAGTTTACAGCCCAAGGGTAGAAGAAGATTACTTCAACATCAAATAGTACAAACAACGTTGCTACTAAAAAATACTTGATTGAGAACTGAACCCGTGCATTTCCTACAGGATCTAAGCCAGACTCAAATGCATCTAATTTCTTTTTTGATTTTACCTTAGGACCTAAAAGCCAACTTGCTAATAATGTCACAGAAATAAAACCGAGAGCCACCATTAGTTGAATGGCGATAGGTAGATATTCGTTGTATTTATTGTTCATAAGAAGTGGAGCCTGATAATATACTTCTATATATAATAATCCATCAAAAATATGTAAAATCACTCAAAAAAAAAGGTTTTTAGCTTATTTATAATGTTTCTAAACGCTATATTTTTCAACATATAAGCTGTCATCTATCTGTGATAAATCTGTTTTGATTCTGTATCAAATCTAATACTTTTCTATCCTCATAAATCTATATCTAAACTTTTTAAATTGTATATTTGTATTCAAACATTCTTAATCGGTTGTAACATAACAGCCTGTTAATCGCCTAATGATATTATTCTATATTTGCATTACCCTTTTTCTGGTTGCATTAAATGGCTTTTTTGTTGCAGCAGAATTTGCGATCGTTAAAGTAAGATCTTCTCAGCTTGAAGTGAAGGCTTCTGCCGGAAACTCCCGCGCACAGGTTTCACTGAAAATTCTTGAAAACTTAGATGCATACCTTTCTGCTACGCAATTTGGTATTACCTTAGCCAGTCTGGGGCTGGGCTGGGCTGGTGAGCGTGTGGTAATGCCCTTGGTTTTGATGACGTTAGACGTGTTATCAATATCAATTCCCGAATTATACATTCATGAAATTTCTTTTGGTATCTCATTTACATTAATTACAATTATGCACATTGTTTTTGGAGAGCTCGCTCCGAAATCAATAGCTATACAGCGAGCTGAAAGCGTTACGTTAGGCATTGCCTATCCGCTAAGAGCATTTTATATTGTTTTCAGCCCCTTCATATTTTTGTTAAATGGCTTTGCTACATTAATTCTCAAAATCACAGGCTTTGCTAATGTCGGGGAGAAAGAGCTGCATTCGGCGGAAGAACTTGAACTGCTTATAGATCAGGGTAAAGTAAGCGGAGCTTTAGACGCCAGCGAACACCAATTAATTAAAAATGTATTCGGGTTTATAGATGTTACTGTGCGGCAGGTTATGACACCACGCACCAGTATTAACGCTATTGATATTGATCTGCCTCTGGAATATATTTTGAATAAAATTGTAAATGAAGGCTATTCAAGGCTGCCTGTATACAAAGATAATATTGACAACATAATCGGGGTCTTATATACTAAGGACTTGCTGAAGATGATGAATAAAGGCGATACGATAAATTTAGAATCAGCAATGCGCCCGCCTTATTTTGTTCCTGAAACGAAGAAGATCAATGAATTGCTTAAGAATCTTCAGGCAAAACATTTGCACATGGCCATTATAATTGATGAATTCGGTGGTGTATCCGGTATTGCTACTATTGAAGATATAATTGAAGAATTAGTAGGGGAGATTCAGGACGAACACGATGATGAAGCCCCGGTTGTAGAGCAGGTTTCCGCAAATGAATATATTGTAAATGCCTTGGCTAATATTCAGGATGTGAACGAGTTGTTGCCTGTTCCATTGCCTGAAGGAGCAGAATATGATACCGTGGCAGGCTTATTGATTAAAGAGTTCTCCAGAATTCCGGATATAAGTGAAAAAATTGCTTTTGAAGGCTATCAGTTTACCATTTTAAAGAAAACAAAGCAGAGTATTTTGTTGGTAAAGCTGAATAAGCTAGAAATTCTAGAATAATAATATCAATTAATACTTTATGAGATACTTTTAACTATCTCATTTTTATTTAGATAAAAAATATTGCATTATTTTACTAAAAAATAGTACTGTTATTATTGTCATAATTAAACTTCTTTTTATTATATTCGTATAGGAAATAGGTTATGTATTAAAACAGGTAAATTAGATGGTAAAAAAATTTATAGCGTTTGGAATACTATTAAGTGTATTTTTATCTTCAAGTTCATTTGTTTCTACTAACCCAACAGTAAATAAGAAGGGCACATTTACGTATTACATCAACGATAAACCTTATGTTATTGAAGGTTTGACAGGTAGCTATAGAAAAATTACCGGAGGTGAATATCAATTGTCTTTTAGCAATGACCGGTTTGTAAAATTCACTTTTATGAATCCTGTTCCTGAGGCTAAAATAGATTTGTCTCAACAAAGCAGAGCTGCATATATCCGTTACGAAGACCCATCTACAAGTTTGATTGGAAAACCTGCGAATGGTTTTGTATTGATTGAAAAAATTGATGAGAGTAATAAAGTAGTTTCCGGAACGTTTGAAATGGGTGTTTCAGTTATTATGCCTGATGGCTCAATAAAAAATATTAAAATATCTCAGGGGAGATTAAATGAAATACCTATTGTTTATAAACAATAATAGATTGTTAGAATTAACCGTAAAAATCCCGCTTAATGGCGGGATTTTTTGTTTTAGTTAAATACCAATACGATCTCCGGCAGAAAACAGAAAGCCAATAGGAGTATCAATATCATACAGCCATTCATAGCCTTTCGATTCTTTATTGCAGAATGGTTCGAGTAAGCGCAGCATGTTTTTATAACCTTCTGCAGTCAAATCACAATAAAGGTGTTTGCCTTCTACTTCTTCAATTCCCAGATCCTCTTTTGAAAGACGAAGGGTTAACTGACAATTAACTGCTTCTACAAACTCTAAAGAATGTATTTCAAGAGAGGTCTTTTTTACAATCAGGGTTTCGTGCAATGCGTCTCTATAGGCGCGGGCCTGTGATGAATTAAAGTCTGACAGACGAACAGCATGTTCATCAAATTCATTTATTTTATACAGAAACTCTAATTTCATGAAGGCTGTTGTATTGAATCATTAAAAATGCTTCAGTAAAGAACACTCTTTACTGAAGCAGTAAGGTATGTTACCAGTATTTGCCCGGTATTAAATAGTTTGTTACATAATCTTTGATGCCTTCCTCAAGCGTATGAAACTTCTCTGCGTAGCCGATATTTTTCAGCTTATTCATATTGGCTTCTGTGAAGTATTGGTATTTATCGCGAATGTCAACAGGTGTGTCAATGAAAGAAATGTCTTCTGTTACACCCATGTTTACAAACGTATTTTTTGCTAGATCCAGGAACGTGCGTGCTTTGCCGCTTCCTAAGTTATATATACCACTGTTCTTTCTGTGACGCATTAAGAACACAATCACATTACAAACATCTTTCACGTATACAAAGTCACGCATTTGTCCGCCGTCGGTATATTCCGGCTTATGTGAACGAAACAGCTTCATTTTACCGGAGCTCTTGATTTGATTGTAAGCATGGAATATAACAGAGGCCATACGACTCTTGTGATATTCATTCGGTCCGTAAACATTAAAGAATTTCAAACCTGCCCAGAAGAATGGTTGTTTTTCCTGCTGTAATGCCCAGATATCAAAATCGTTTTTAGAGTCACCGTAAGGATTCAGTGGCTTTAGTTTAGGAATAATCTGTTCATTGTCGTCATAACCAAACTCTCCATTACCATACGTTGCAGCAGAAGAAGCGTATACTAACGGAATCTGATATTTGATGCAGGCGTTCCACATGTTTTTTGAGTAGTCTACATTCAGCTTGTCAAAGATGGCTTTGTCAAACTCTGTAGTATCGGTGCGGGCGCCAATATGAAAGATGAATTCTACGTGTTTGTTGTTTTTGTCGAGCCATTCAAAAAAATGATCGCGGTCTACATATTCCTGTATCTTTTTATTTTCCAGATTTTTTTTCTTCTCTGCATTGTCAAAATGATCTACTGTAATAATGAAATTAAAGTTCAGCTCATTTAAACGTTGGATCAAGCAACTTCCAATAAATCCAGCAGCACCGGTAACAACCATCATAAGACTTCGTGATTTTATTCAAATATTTGGTTTAAATTTACTAATAATTTTCTGAACCTATGAGATATTCTATTTACTTGTTCATACTTTTCGCCTTGCTGAGTCAATCGTGTTCAACGGGAAAAGAAAAGAATACAGGTATTCAGAATCAGGTTAAAATAGATGATCTTGGCAGAAAAGTAACTATTCCTGAGAAGCCGGTTCGTATTATAAGTTTAACACCCTCAATTACAGAGCTTCTATATACGTTTGTTGATACATCAAGAATTGTAGGTCGTTCAGTATGGTGCGATTATCCCGAAGGAGTAAAAAAAATAACAGCAGTAAACAGCTATCCAATCGATGTAGAAGCCATTGTCCGGTTAAAACCCGATCTTGTTTTAGTTAAAAAGGGGATGATCTCTTTAACAGAAATTACGAAGCTGGAGCAATTGCATGTGCCGGTTTTTGTACAGAAGTATGATGTATTGAATGATATTAAAGTAAGCATAAGAACTTTGGTGGCAATTACGAAAGGTGATTCTTTAAAAATGGAACACTGGTTTACATCGCTGAATGTAAATCATTCATCGTATTTAACTCGTAAGAAAAGTATTGCAATTGTATCTGTTTCGCCTATTTATGTTTTCGGGAAAGCAACATTTGTGTCTGAATTAATGACGTTGGCAGGAGGGGATAATATTGTTGATATAGCTGATAACGCATATCCTTCTGTAGATGTTGAATATATAGTGCGACAAAATCCGGAAGTGTTTTTATTCAGTTCTGAAGAACAAAAGAAATTGTTTTTTGAAACCTATCCGGTGTTAAAGAACTGTAAAGGGTATAAAACAGATCACTTGTTTGTGATCGATGATTCAGTACTTAGCCGTCCGGGTATTCGCTTACCGATTCTTAAAGATTCACTTATATCAATTATGAGTAGATGAAAAATAAGATACTATTGATCGGTGCCGGCATACTCTTTTTGTCTATGCTTGCCATAGGGACAACACTGGATTTTATGACCATACATTTGTTGCCTAAGGCACTTTTTTACTTTGATCAGAATTCAATAAATGATCTTGTATGGGTCGAGATCCGTTTGCCAAGGTTATTGCTTGCATTTACAACCGGTGCGGCGTTGGGCTTATCAGGTTATTTGATGCAGGTGCTGGTTCGTAATCCGCTTGCAGATCCGTATGTATTGGGCAGTTCGTCCGGAGCATCGCTGTTTGCAGCAATCTTTTATGTGTGGTTTGCACCTGGTTATGCAAGTCTTGGACTACTACTGCTGTTGACCTTTTGCGGAGCATTTGGCACGAATGTGATTTCGTTGTTTTTATCGAATGTGAAAGGAAAGATTATTCCGTATCGAATGATCCTGGTAGGTATTGCAATCTCAAGTTTAGCAATATCGTTACTTTCTTTGCTCTTATATATTTCCGGAGAAGATCAATCGTGGAAGAATATAATCTTCTGGACCTTTGGCTCATTTCAATCAGCTTCGTGGGATAAGGTTCTGTACATTGGAATTATAGTTTCCATTTTTACACTTCTATCTTTCGTATTATTCGGTCCTTTTCAGATTATGGAACTGGGAGAAGAAAATGCAAACAGAATAGGTGTGCCGGTACAACGCTATCGGATTATTTTATTGTTAATTTCTTCTGTGCTTACGGCCGCAGCAGTGAGTATGGCGGGTCCGATCGGATTTATAGGCTTAATTATGCCACATATAGTGCGTATTCTATTCAAATTTCAATTAACAAACAGTTTTGTGCCGTGGCTATGTTATTTGTCGGGCATGTTTTTAATGCTCTGCGAAATAGCGTCAACGTTCATATTCCCGCCACAAGGGGTTCCTGCCGGTATTTTAATGTCATTGATTGGCGTACCGTTTTTCCTGTATATGCTGTTGAATACGCATGATAAAAATATCTAAAATTACTGATGCAATTGCTACCTTTGCCAGAACGAAATAAATACCGTTATGATCGTATACGTATCGAGACAAGAACATTTTAACGCAGCACATAAATTATACAATCCGGATTGGTCTGAAGAAAAGAATGTAGAGATGTTCGGGCCATGCGCCAATGCAAACTGGCATGGGCATAATTTTGATTTGATTGTTACCGTAAAAGGAGAACCAAATCCTGAAACAGGTTTTGTAATAGATTTGAAAAAATTAAGTAAGCTGATCCGTGAAAAAATTACAGATAAAGTTGATCATAAGAATCTGAATCTGGATGTTGATTTCATGATTGGTAAAATGGCAAGTACAGAAATACTTGCTTTTGAATTCTGGAAAATTCTGGAACCGCATATAGTTGAGATCTCAGGAGGAAGAGGCAAGCTTCATAGTATTAAACTCTATGAAACCCCCCGCAACTATGTGGAATATTTTGGTGAATAAGCGCATTTATACAACTAGTCTGATAAATAGCCGTATCTATAGTTTTAACCTAAAAGCATGAAGTATTATTTAATCTGCGGTGAACGTTCGGGAGATTTACACGCCTCAAATCTAATTAAAGCATTAAAGCATAAAGATGCTGACTTAAAAATCAGAGGAATTGGCGGAGATCTTTCAAAAGCAGCAGGTATGAAATTACATGCGCATTACAAGGATATTGCTTTCATGGGTTTTGTAGAGGTGTTTTTGAATCTGTTTACAATTTTTAAAGTGCTGCGAAAAGCAAAACAGGATATTCTTTCATATCAGCCCGACGCCATTATACTTGTTGATTTCTCTGGCTTCAACATGAAGATTGCTGCTTTCTGTAAAGAGAATAATATAAAAGTATTTTACTACATATCTCCTAAGGTATGGGCATGGAATACAAAGCGTGCGTATAAAATAAAGAAACTGGTTGATCACATGTTTGTGATCCTTCCGTTTGAAAAAGAATTTTTTGAAAGCTATGAGTATAAAGTAGATTATGTTGGCAATCCGTTACGCGATGCCATCTCTAATTTCACACCCAATGCCGGTTTTATTCAAAAGCACCAGCTTAGCGCAGATAAAAAACTCGTTGCTATTTTGCCCGGCAGCCGGTATCAGGAAGTGACTATGCTGCTTGATCGCATGGTTGAAGTGGCGTTTGATTTTCCGAATGTTCAATTTGTAATTGCAGCAGTATCCAATTTAGATTCATCTATCTACGAATCGTATAAAAGAAACAATGTGAAAATTGTTACCGATGAAACCTATGATTTGCTCTTGCATGCACGAGCAGCAGTAGTCGCATCTGGTACGGCAACACTTGAAACATGCTTGTTTAATGTACCGCAGGTAGTATGTTACCGCTTAAATAATATTTCATACTATATTGCTAAAGCAGTATTAAGTGTAAAGTATATTTCTTTGGTAAATCTGATTGTTGACAAGCCGGTTGTAAAAGAATTGATACAAGGAACCTGTACGATTGAGAACATACGTTTAGAGCTTGAGCAGCTGCTGCCTGAAACAGCTTACAGAAAAACAATGCTGGCAGGATATCAGCAAGTGTCTGGTAGAATCGGGGAGACAGGTGTTTCGGAAAGGACGGCAGGATTGATTGTTGAGTATATGAATCAGGAAAAAGTCGCAAAGGTTTAAATTATATTGTTACCTGTGTACCACAGGTAATGGAGATAAGAAATAAGAAGGCCTCGCAACTTACTAGTCGCGAGGCCTTCTTATTTCTTAAATAGTAATACTACCTGTTCTTATTTTTCTGTTTCCAGCATTGGCGCATGTCCAGGGTGTTTGGATAGGCTTTGTTGGTTTCAACATTTGTAATATCGTATTGTCTGATATTGGGGTTTACTTCAACCATGTATCTGCCGATTGGTGTTGATGTAACATAACCCGGTGCAGGTAACGGATCCTGCGTATGTCCGTTGTCCCAGAAACGCGATACTCTTCTTGATTCTGCTTCGTAGCTGTTGATCGGGAAGGTATCATAACTTCTGCCGCCCGGATGTGAGATGTGATACGTGCAGCCTCCCACAGATCTTCCGTTCCAGGTATCAATTAAATCGAATATCAGAGGAGTATCTATACCAATGGTCGGATGCAAAGCAGATGGTGGCTGCCAGGCCCTGTATCGAACACCGCAAACAAACTCACCTTTTACAGGCGTTGGTTTTAGCGGCACTTTGAAACCATTACATGCCAGCACATAACGACTGTCGTTCATGTTGGTTAATTTTACCTGCAAACGTTCCAGAGAGGAATCTACATAACGGGCTGTTCCGGAGCTTGACATTTCTTCGCCCAATACATGCCAAGGCTCAATACCCATACGGATTTGTATTTCTACATCTTTGATGTGAACAGTACCGTAATGCGGGAAACGGAATTCGAAGAATGGAGCGAGCCAGCTTATCTGGAACGGATACCCGGCATTATTTAAATCACGCACAATATCTTTCATATCCTGTTCCACAAAATGCGGGAGCATAAATTTATCATGCAGTTCTGTACCCCATGGTACAAGCTCTTTCTCATAAGGTGTTTTCCAGAACCAGGCAATCAATGTACGGATCAATAACATCTGCACCATGCTCATCTCTTTGTGCGGAGGCATATCAAATGCCCTGAACTCAAGAATACCCAAAGCACCGCTTGAAGAATCCGGAGAAAATAATTTATCAATACATAATTCTGCACGGTGTGTATTGCCTGTAATATCTGTTAGCAAGTGACGGAACAAACGATCGACCAGCCAGAAAGGTACATTGTCGCCTTTAGGAATCTGCGCAAAGGCAATTTCCATTTCATATAATTTTTCATCACGGCCTTCATCAAAGCGCGGTGCCTGACTGGTAGGTCCGATGAATGCACCGGAGAATAAATAGGATAAGCCCGGGTGATGTTGCCAGAACGTAATGATGCTTCTTAGCAGATCCGGTCTGCGTAATAATGGACTATCGCTTGGTCTTGCGCCGCCGATGGTAATGTGATTACCGCCGCCGGTACCGGTATGCTTGCCATCCAGCATAAATTTTTCGGTACCTAAACGTGTTTTGAATGCTTCCTGATACAATACTTCCAGATTGTATGAAAGTTCTTTCCAGTCTTTTGATGGATGAATATTTACTTCAATTACACCCGGATCCGGCGATACAACCAGCTTTTCAACACGGTTGTCTCTTGGTGGCTCATAACCTTCTATACGAACCGGTATCTGTAGTTTTTCAGCAGTTGCTTCTATTGAGGCAAGCAGATCAAGATAATGCTCAATGTATTTGATCGGAGGGAGGAAGATGTAAAGGATTCCATCACGCACTTCAACACACAGCGCAGTTTTAATCAAAGGAACATAAAATAAAGGCTGGGCTTCTTTTTCGATCACTTCGACCTTTTTATGTTTCGATGCTTTTACAGCTTCTTCTGCCGCTTCGTTTACACGTCTGCGTATAGGAGAATCTTCGTGTTCAACAATTGTTCCGTATCTCGATTTTATTATTTCAGAATAATCGTTTTGAAGAACAGGCACATCTTCGAATAAGCTGCGCTCCACTTCATGGGGCATATACTCAGCTGCAATCTTGGCCAGCGCTTCTAAGGGTAGACGAAGACCAACAGGAGAGTTGCCGGGAATCAAAAAAATCTGATCCCTTTTCATTCTCCATTTCGCACTTTTCCACGAAGAGCGGTTGAAGTTCCATTCCAATGGAAGCACATAGCCAGCAGGTGTACCAAGGCCTTTATCCAGCAGCTGCGTTAATGTGCGGCGCTCAATGGCATCTTTTAAATTAAAACTTAATGGATCTAAATTGACAGGGATTTTCCCTTCGGTCCATAAAAAATAAAAGACGTCTTCATAAAGCGGGGAGATATCCGAAGCAGGTACAGCAAGGTGCTTACTAAGCTCTTGTATAAATGCTTCTGCATCTATATGCGTATATTTTTTCTTTGCGTTTTCTAATGCCAGCAATGCTGTATTCTTCCACATCGGTAAGCCGTCCTTGCGCCAGAACAATCCGTACTGCCAACGAGGAAGCGGTTCGCCGGGATACCACTTTCCCTGACCGTAATGCAGCATGCCTGATGGACCGAACCGGGAGCGTAAGCGGATAAGGAGTTCGTGTGATAAGATGCGTTTCTCTTTGCCATCTGCCTCGGTGTTCCATTGTGCAGATTCCATATCATCGATGGATACAAAGGTGGGTTCACCACCCATGGTCATACGCGCATCTCCTTTAAGCAATTCATCATCTACCATCAAGCCCAAGGCATTGATCGCAGTCCATTGTTCTTCTGAATAGGGTTTTGTAACACGCGGGTCTTCGTGTATACGGGTTACCGTATTGGAAAATGAGAATGTGGTTTCACAAATGCTGGTAGCGCCAACAACAGGGGCGGCACTTACATAATCGGGCGTACATGCGAGTGGGATGTGTCCTTCACCTGCAAACAAGCCTGATGTAGGATCCAAGCCTATCCAGCCTGCGCCAGGCACATACACTTCTGTCCATGCGTGCAAGTCTGTAAAATCTTCTATGGGGCCTGAGGGGCCATCTAATGCTTGTACGTCGGCTTTTAACTGTACAAGATAACCGGAAACAAAGCGAGCAGCTAAACCAAGCTTCCGCAGCACTTGTACAAGCATCCAGGCAGAGTCTCTGCACGAACCCAATGCCAAACCAAGCGTTTCATCAGGTGTCTGTACACCTGCTTCCATGCGGATGGAATAATTAATATCGTTGTATACTTTTTGATTGATGTAAACAAGAAAGTCTACGATTTCAATGGATTCTCTGTTAACGGTTTTCATCCACTCTTCAAGCAGCGGGCCGTCGTCCATCACTTCCAGATATGGAGAAAGTTCTTTAATTAATTGTCCCTGATAGTTAAAAGGAAATTTGCTGGAATATTCTTCAACAAAAAAATCAAACGGGTTTATCACAACCATGTTTGCAATTACTTCCACTTCAATACTTAATTCTTTCGTTTGTTCAGGGAACACTACGCGCGCCTGATAATTGCCGAAAGGATCCTGCTGCCAGTTGATGAAATGATTCTTAGGGCTGACTTTAAATGAATAAGCCTCGATTGCAGTTCTTGAATGACTGGCAGGTCTTAATCGGAATACGTGCGGCGATAAGGTAACAAGCCTGTCGTACGAATACGTGGTTTTGTGATTTATTGCAACTTTGATTGCCATAGGATAAAAGGGATGAGGGTATTGTGTTCGTTCTGCTTATAAAGAAAGTGAATTTAAGTTCTGATACAAGAATTTTATAATCTATTCTTGTTAATTATTAAATTAAAGCAGGTGAATGATGAAATAGTACAATTAGTTGTAAATTTCTAGTCTTTAGTTGCCAACTGCTGGACAAAAAAGTTTGTGAAAATTGTGGTTGCGTTATAAATGCCGGTAATGTAATCTCTCTAAAAACAAAAAGCAGAAAATTTCTTTTCTGCTTTTTGTCTGATGCCTAGCAACTCTAAGCTGGTAACTACTTGTTTATTCCCATCGCTTCTAAACGTTGTGTAACGGGCGGATGCGAATAGTGTAAGAAAACATACGCCGGATGCGGCGTCAGGTTGCTTAGGTTTTTTTTACTTAGATTTTTTAATGCAATTCCCAGATCAGCCGCACTGGATGTTGCAGCAGCAAATGCATCTGCTTCGTATTCATTTTTTCTGGACAATATATTAACCAGAATACCTGTTAGCGTTGAGACAGGAGAGAATAATAATCCGAAGCCAATAAGATTTAATGCAATACTATTACCGGTTGCACCTAACGCAATCGATACATTTGTGCTTTCAATTAACAATGATAATAAGAACAGGTATACGCCTATTTGAAATACAGATAACACCATCATTTGTATGATGTGTTTCTTTTTAAAATGCCCTGCTTCATGTGCCAGTATTGCAATAAGTTCAGGAATGCTGTGTTGATCAACTAAGGTGTCGAACAAAACAATTTTTTTCTTTTTGCCGAAACCGGAAAAGAAAGCATTGGCTTTATTGGATCGCTTTGAGCCATCCATGATGTAAATATTGTCTACAGGAAAATGTTCTTTTACGCAGTAGGCCTGTATGGCATCTTTCAGTTCGCCGTCGCCAAGCGGCGTAAGTTTATTGAATAGAGGAAGGAGTAGGCTTGTATAGAACATGTTTAAGCTGATGATCAATGCGCTGATAATAATCCAGAAGATCCACCAGAAAGATGTACCAAGACTTTGAATAAGGAATAATAATAAGCTGATTATTAATGCACCTATGATAATAGTAAGAAGGTATCCTTTAATCTTATCTGTTATGAATAATTTAACAGTACTTTTATTGAAACCATATTTTTCTTCAATAACAAATGTGTTGTATATCGAAAACGGTGTAGATATTATATCGCTTATAATAAACAATACGCCAAAGAATAAAAGGTTAGAAGCATAAAAGCTAACGGAACTCAAGGATGGAGAGGCGCTTACATACGTTGCAATGCCGTCATATAAACCACCAAGATAGCCTTGAGTCAGGAGTAGAATGTAAAGGGCGAATTGAAAATAGGATTGAAATTGTTCAACCTTTTCTTTTTCTTTCTGGTATGTCTGAGACCGAACGTATTCTGTTGTGTCGTATACGTCTGCAACGTTTGCAGGAAGCGGTGCGCTTAAATTTTTAATATTCAGATAGTCGAGTATACGTTCTACTAAAAAGTCAAAAACAAGTATTCCGATAATTAACGTTTTGATTGATAATGCATCCATGTAGTAATTCTATAATTAAAGTCTCTGCAAAACTAACACAATTCTGTTATAAAAGTATTAGTTGTATATTGAAACTAAATCCATACAGGATTAGTTCTTACTATATGGTAACATGCGGTTATTTATGTCCTTCGTGCGAAGGGAGGCTGTTTCTGGATGACGGTTCTCCGTGTTTGTGGTGTCAGCCTGCAGAGAGTAAAAAGAAGCAGGAAGGCATAAGTGATGAGGAATGGATGAATTCGGTTCATTTTGGTGATTGCTGCAGCGATCGGGTAGAGGAAAAGAATACGCCCGCTGAAAAATAAGCGTAGCATCTTGTTTTTTGCTATAAACCGAGATACCTGGTAAATGTTTTTTTGTACACTTTTTTTATAATGCCCGGTGCATGAAATCGGTATCCCACGTCTAATGTCAATACACCAAAACTATTTCCTACTCTATAATCAGTCGTCTGTACAGCAATCTGATCTGCAATAACTTTTAAACCTGCATAAAAACGTTTCGAATGATAACCCAAAGCAACTCTTCCTTCATAAAATGCTGTGAAACTATTGCTTCTGTTTTTTGTGAAATTGTTGTTGTCAATGAATGTGTACGTGACATAATCATACGAGTAGAAAACCATTAATGAAAAATATACCCGCTTTGCAATAACAACGTTTAGTCCCATGCCCGGGCCAAGCAGAAAAGATGTATAGTTCAGCTGTTGTACCTGTTCAGAATTGCTTGCTGATTTATCCATTGTAATTAAGCTTGAATCGGAATTCAGGCGATTGAAACTTAAGGATGATTTCATAATAAAACCTATCCGTGTTTTTAATTGATGCTCAGAAAAATTAAAGGATGATTGGTACGAATATTTTTTCCAGCTGAAATTATACAAGCCCGATACCATATATTGTTTTGAGGTTACATCACCACGCTTGAAATATGTACTGGATGCCTGAGTAGTAGAGGTTGCAGATGTAGTAATTAATGAATCGCTATTATAAAATCCACCGACTTTTCTGAAATCAAACTGAAGAGAAAACTTTGTTTGTTGGGTACCAATGGAAAATGATTTAAATGCTGTGGTCCCATATTCGTTTGTTAAATTAGGTTTTATAGGCAGCCTGAATCCAATTGAGCCGGAAATACTTTTATACGCCATTGTAAAACCAATAACACTCGAAAGATTTGTTTTGTATTTTGTAGGTGGTTTAAGAGAATCTTTTGGTGTAATAGTAAGCGTATTTGATGGGGCGGCTATATACATGCCAAGAGATAATAAATTTTTATAACTCTTAACATAATTGGTATCGGCATGCTTTTTACTTTTTCGGACATTAACAGAAGATTCTTCCTGAGCAAGCAATGTAAGCGTTGTTAAAAATGATAAGCAGAATAAAAAAATGATTCTCATGTGAGTAGTAGATTTTATTTTAAATCCAACTCCTTACATGCAATTTCAGCAGCACTTTGCTCTGCTTTTTTCTTGCTAAAACCAATGCCTTGACCTTTACTTTCATCAGCTATGCGAACTTCAGCTTTGAAAACTTTTTGGTGGCGATGTCCGCTTTCTTCAATGATAACAAATTCAAGCTTCTTGTTTTCTTTTTGACACCATTCCAATAAAATACTTTTAAAATTTTTATTGTTTTGAATAATGGAATCGATATCAATTTGGGTATTGACTATCTTTTTAAGAACAAATCGTTTGGCATCGTCAAAACCTTTGTCCAGGTATACCGCACCAACAATGGCTTCTACAACATCTCCGTAAAGAGACTTGTGTCCTTGTTTACCTTTTCTTCCGTTAAAAATAACGATATCCGAAAGTCCTAAGTCTTTTCCGACTTGATTTAATACTTCACGGTTTACAATTCTGCTTCGGATCTCTGTTAAAAAACCTTCGTCTTTAAAAGGGAAGCGTTTGAAAAGATATTCAGCAACGATGGCTCCTAAAATAGAATCTCCCAGATATTCTAAACGTTCATACGATTCTTTTACGCCTGATTCATTTTCATCGGCGGCAGAAGTATGCACAATTGCCATCTGATATAGATGCAGGTTTCCGGGCCACAAGCCGGTTACATAGCGAATCTTTTGAGCGAGAAATTTATCTTCTTTTGATCTAAAGAAGTTTCGAAGAAAATTTAGTTGCTTTCCGAGCAATAGCAAAATACTTAGTCGATTTTGCGAAAGACAATAGAGCAGTTATGTCCTCCAAAACCAAATGTATTACACATCGCAATCTTAACCTCACGTTTTTCAGCTTTGTTCAATGTAAGTTTAAGTCTTGCATCGAAAGCTTCGTCTCTGTTTTGGTTGTTAATTGTTGGAGGTATAATTTGGTTTTTAATTGCAAGAATTGTTGCAATTGACTCAATAGCACCAGCGGCACCTAATAAGTGGCCAGTCATTGATTTCGTTGAACTGATATTCAGTTTGTAGGCTTGTTCGCCAAATACAGCTTGAATAGCGGTTACTTCAGCAATATCTCCCAATGGAGTAGATGTACCATGCACATTAATGTAGTCAACGTCTTCTTTCGCGATTTCAGCATCGCTGATTGCGTTGATCATTACATTCTTTGCACCAAGGCCTTCCGGATGCGGAGCTGTTAAGTGATAGGCATCAGCAGACATACCGCCGCCAATTACTTCACAATAGATCTTTGCACCACGGGCTTTAGCGTGTTCATATTCTTCAAGTACAAGAGCCCCAGCACCTTCACCCATAACAAAGCCGTCGCGATCTTTATCGAATGGACGGGAAGCCGTTGCCGGATCGTCGTTTCTTTCAGATAAAGCTCTGCAGGCGTTAAAACCACCGATGCCTGATTCTACAACTGCAGCTTCAGAACCACCGGCAATAATAATGTTTGCTTTGTTTAAGCGAATGTAATTGAAGGCATCAAGGATTGCATTTGAAGAAGATGCGCAAGCTGATACAGTAGAAAAATTAGGGCCACGAAAACCATTTCTTATAGAAATGTAACCGGCACTGATGTCGATAATCATTTTAGGGATAAAGAAAGGGTTGAAACGAGGTGTTCCATCTCCTTTGGCAAAAGCCGTTACTTCATCTTCAAATGTTTTAAGGCCACCGATGCCGGCTCCCCAAATCACTCCGATTCTGTCATGATCTAAATCTGCTGTAATGCCAGCATCTTTGATTGCTTCATCGGCCACAACAACTGCATACTGCGTGAAAGGATCCATCTTACGAGCTTCCTTTTTTTCAATGAAGTCTTCAACATTAAAGTTTTTGACTTCACACGCAAATTTAGTTTTGTGTTTTTCCGGATTGAATTTTGTAATGAGCGCAGCTCCACTGACACCTTTTATTAGAGAATCCCAATATTCAGGAACAGTATTTCCAATTGGCGTTAATGAACCCAATCCCGTTACAACAACTCTTTTTAAATTCATGATATGAATTTACCGGATTAATTAATGATTTAGATGAAATTATTTTACGTGTTGCTCTAGGTAAGCAATAGCCTGACCAACAGTTGTGATATTTTCAGCTTGTTCGTCTGGGATAGAAATGTTGAACTCTTTTTCAAATTCCATGATAAGTTCAACAGTATCTAATGAATCAGCACCTAGATCATTAGTGAAACTTGCTTCAGTAGTAACTTCTGACTCTTCAACACCTAACTTCTCAACGATGATGCTTTTTACTTTTTGTGCGATTTCTGACATTTTTTTACATTTTTTAGTAAAACACGGGGGCAAAGAAATACATTTTATGCTAGTTTGTCAAACTATTTTTTGGATTCTTTTTTAAAGAATCTAAAAATGATTCAAAAATCGTCTATTTCCTTCTAAATTTACATGTTCTTAGGATTTAAGAGATGTAAAAAAATTATTAACACTCATTCGAATAAAATAAAAATGAGTAGAAAAAAGATCAAAAAATGAAATCTAACAAACTGATTGTCGATTTTGATTACAGTTTCAAAATGCTTGGAATTATATCTTCAGCAAAGGAGTATAAGCTGGCTTGGAACATCAATCAATTATTGAAAATACATCTAATAAAGGCTGAAGATATAAATTTACAATTTCAAAAAGATTGTAACATATTGGTTAGCACTTATCTATATTTTACTGAGTATAGTCAGGTACGACTTTTGAAAAATAAATCAATTGAATTTAGTAATATTGCCAAACCTTACCTCATTCCAGAGTTGAAGGATTACGATTATTTCATCCATATTATAGATGAAGGTGGTATATTTGACGAAGAATGGATGAAGGAACAATTACAAACCTGTTCTGCAATTCAATACATTAAGGTTATTGATGTAACTGAATTGAAGTCTAAGGATAATCTAATATTTATTTAATATGGTAAACAAGAAAACAAAGATTATTGCTACTGTAGGTCCAGCATGTAATACCAAAGAGAAATTGTGGGAGTTGGTTCAGGCTGGTGCCAACGTTTTCAGATTGAACTTTTCTCACGGTACACATGATGTTCACCAAAATGTAATTAACCACATTCGTGAACTTAGAAAAGAACACAATGTAACCATTGCAATTTTACAAGACTTGCAAGGCCCTAAGATCCGCACGGATGAAGTTGAAAACAATGGTGTTGAGCTTATAGAAGGTGCAAAGATTGTTATTACAAAAGAAAAAATGTTAGGTACTAAAGATAAAATTAGTACTTCATATAAAATGCTTACTTCTGATGTTAAAAAAGGAGATGGCATTTTAATTGACGATGGTAATATAGAATTAAGAGTATTGGAAACAGGTAATGGCGAAGTTACTTGTGAAGTAGTATACGGTGGTTTATTAAAATCACGTAAAGGGATTAACTTACCAAATACAATTGTTTCTGAACCTTCTCTTACAGACAAAGATAAAGAAGATCTTCTTTTTGGTTTAAAGAATGAAGTAGATTGGATCGCCCTTTCATTTGTACGTAGTGCCGTTGATTTGAATGAATTGAAAGCAATTATTGCGGAACATGGAAAAGCATGTAAAGTAATTGCTAAAGTTGAAAAGCCGGAAGCTGTTAAAGATATTGACGCTATTATTGAAGCGTCTGATGCGATCATGGTTGCCCGTGGTGACCTTGGAGTTGAGCTTCAGATGGAAGACGTTCCGATGATTCAGAAAATGATCATTAAAAAATGTAATCAGTTAGCAAAACCTGTTATTGTGGCAACACAAATGATGGAAAGTATGATTACAAATGCTCGTCCTACACGTGCTGAAGCAAGTGACGTAGCAAATGCTATTATTGATGGTGCTGATACAATCATGTTGTCTGCTGAAACAGCTTCAGGAAACTATCCTGTAATTACAGTGAAGTCTATGTCACGTATTTGCTTATCAGTAGAAAAAGAAGCAGATATCTATAACAAGCCTTCACATGATGATATTCATAATACAAGTGATAGTGTTATTGCATCAGCGTGTGAATTAGCAAATCAAGTTAATGCGAAAGCAATTATTGGTTTATCTCAGTCTGGTTATTCTGCATTCAGAATTGCTAGCCACAGACCTAAAGCGAATATTTATATTGCTACGCACGACGATCAATTGATGAATCAAATGAATTTGGTTTGGGGGGTACAGGCTTTCAAATTTGGAAAGTTTACAACTACAGACGAATCTATTGAAGCTGTTAAGAAAAGTTTAGTAGCAAGCGGTCTTTTAAAGAAAGGTGATATCTACGTAACTACGGCATCTATGCCAATGGCAGATATTCAGCTTGCAAACAGCCTTAAATTAGGTGTTGTTGAATAACAATAATAAAGAATAAGAATAGCCCTTTGGAAAATTTTCAGAGGGCTTTTTTTTTACCAAAAAATACTTAAAATTTATTTTTATAAAGAATGCTATTTATATTAATCTCGTAAAACCTATTACCTAAAACTTATTACATATAATAAAATGAATATAGACTTACTTAGAAATATTTGTGAAACACCAGGTGTACCGGGATATGAACAAGCTGTACGTTCTTTAGTATTGAGAGAAGTAGAACATTTGGTTGATCATGTTTGGGTAGATAATATCGGAAACGTATTTGCTTTGAAAAAAGGCATACGTAATCCGGAGAATAAAAAAGTAATGGTGGCTGCTCACATGGACGAGATTGGCTTTATTGTTTCTCATATTGATGAACAAGGCTTTCTTCGTTTTCAGACATTGGGCGGTTTTGACCCGAAAACATTGACAGCGCAACGTGTTATTGTTCATGGCAAGAAAGACCTGGTAGGTGTAATGGGCGCAAAGCCCATTCATGTGATGTCTCCGGAAGAAAAAAATAAGCCTGCAAAGATCGAAGATTTTTTCATTGATCTTGGCATGAAGAAAGAAGAAGTAGAACAATATATCAGCATAGGAGATACTGTAACCAGAGAACGCTCCCTGATTGAAATGGGTGATTGCATTAACTGCAAATCGTTGGATAATCGTATTTCAGTATTTATTCTGATTGAAACATTACGTTCTCTGCAGTATTCATCAGTACCATACGATTTCTATGCAGTGTTTACTGTACAGGAAGAAGTAGGTTTGCGTGGAGCGGGTGTAGCAGCGCACAGCATTAATCCGGACTTTGCGATTGCATTGGATACAACCATTGCATACGATGTGCCGGGTGCACGTGCACATGAAAAATGTACAGAGCTTGGTAAAGGTACTGCAATTAAAATTTTAGATTCATCAACAATCTGTGATTATAGAATGGTTGCATATCTGAAGAAGCAGGCTATTGACCGAAATATTACCTGGCAACCGGAGATTCTGGTAGCAGGCGGTACGGATACAGCACCTTTACAACGGAATGGTAAGAATGGCTCTATAGCAGGTGCTATATCTATTCCTACACGTCATATTCATCAGGTGATTGAAATGGTACACAAAGAAGATGTAGAGCGTAGTATTCAATTGCTGCAGGTTGCAGTTGAGAATTTAGATCAGTATAGTTGGAATCATTAATGTTGTTAGAAATACCAAACAGCAAACACTAAATTCCAAATAACAAACGGAATCGAAATACAGATTACAAAAGGATTAAATAGCTATTTGGGGAACGTGTCTAAAAAGAAAGGGAAGCGAGAGCTTTCCTTTCTTTTTAGTATATACAACGTATGACTCATTTTACAAATATTCTTCTTATCTTTTATGTGGAATGAAATGAATAAAATCAAACGTAACTGATTATGCAATTCGGAAAAACAGATAATCCTTCATCGATCGATTTTTCGTTACCTAAAGATCATCCAGATACCAAAGAAGTTCTTGCTAAAAAGAAAGCGAATGCAAAATTTCAGGTTTATGTTGGCTGTGCCAAATGGAATAAGACTGATCTGAAGAATTTTTATCCGAAAGGAACAAAAGATGAATTACACTATTATGCAACTCAGTTTAACAGCATTGAATTGAATGCTACTTTTTACAAATCTCCTTCTAAAGATCAGGTGCAAAAATGGAAAGAGAAAGTATCGAAAGATTTTAAGTTCTTTCCCAAAATTCCGAATACCATCAGTCATTTCAAACGACTCACAGATGTAGACACAATTACGAATGAATTTTGTGATGCCGTTGTTTTGTTCGAAGAAAATCTAGGCATGAGTTTTTTACAGATGCATGATAATTTCAAACCTAAAGATATCGGTGTTTTAGAGAAATTCCTGAAGGCGTTTCCCAAGGAAGTGCCCTTGGCTGTTGAATTGCGTAACGAAGAATGGTATTCAGACAAAAAGGTGCAGGATGCTTTATATACGCTTCTTATTAAATCTAAGAAGACATTTGTACTTGTTGATACTGCCGCAAGAAGAGACATCATGCACATGCGGCTGACTTCAGACAAGGCCTTTATACGCTATGTAGGAGCGAATCATGAAAGCGACTATGCGCGTCTGGATGATTGGATTAAGCGTATTAAAGTGTGGCGTAAAGAAGGTTTAAATGAATTGTACTTTTTTGTTCACCAGAATATTGAATTGGAGTCGCCCTTGCTTTCTGCTTATTTCATTGAAAAAATGAATAAAGCATTTGATTTGAGTTTGATTGTACCGCAGACGCTGAAGAAGTAATTCGTAATTCATAAATTATGAATTATGAAATGTCATCAATCCACCGACACAATGAATGTGTCAGAATACTATTTTGCTTCAATAATGTATTGAATGATTAAAGCCGTTTACCCATTCATTCTGTCAAACGTATTTTTTAAATCATCAGGTCCGGCTTTTACCATTATTTCGCTGAAACCGAACGTGAGTTCTGTTTTTCCTTGTTTTAATTGCTCAAATATTGTTTCGATAAAATCACTCACTTGTGGAGCTGCATCGTGTAAGCCTTTACCACCAAGGTCTGTATTAAGTGCCGGTGGAATCATTTCAATTACTTCAATATTTTTTGATTCGAGTAATTTGCGCAACGAAAGGGTGAATGAATGGAAGAATGCTTTTGTTGCAGAATACACAGGTACTTTTGTTAGTGGAACGAAAGATAAGCCTGATGTTACATTAATAACCGTATCTAATGCGTTGAGCTTTATAAAAAGCGAAGTAAGGTGCAGGGGTGCTTCAATGTTTGTTACGATTTCTGTATGTGCCCGCTCAAAGAAATTATCATCAGTAACGGACATCCAGTTTTGAATACCTGCATTATTTACTAAAACATTCAAATCGCTGTGCTGTTCATTGATCCATTTATAAAGCTCTTCCCTCTCAGAAGCTATAGATAAGTCGCATGCTTTAGTTATAACAGCAGGGTATTTGCTTGATACTTCTCTGAGTACCGATTCTCTTCTGCCACAAATAATTACTGTATTACCTTCTTTAATGAATCTTTCCATAAGACCTAGACCAATGCCGCTTGCACCGCCTGTGATCAATATTTTATTGTTTGAGATTTTCATACTGTTTGTTGTTTGAAAGGTTTAGGTAGATGCCGTTTTAGTTAATGTGCGCTGGATATTAGTAAAACAGGAATAAATAATGCTAATAATGCAATGGTCATAAATTTGTAAACGCCAGATTCAGGACGCTTAAAAATAAGCAAAATGAATAAGATAAATGCATTAAATAATGTTAAAACAGAATAGCCTACAAGTACGAGTAATATTGCTTTGTCATTACCCTTCCATGCAGTGTGTATCATTATTACTATTAAAGTCAGATTAATGATTGAAACAATCGCTAAATGTATTTTGCTTCTGCTTTTCATATAATTATAACCTGAATGAGTTTAGTTTCTTCGCTCATTCTGCCGTTCCATTTCAAACAATAAGTCTGACTTGATGCTTGGATCTACGTGCTGCAGAATCATGATTTGCTGGCTTAAAATCTGAACACCTTCCTGTAATTCTTTTTTCACTTTGCGCAGGTATTTGTCGGGTTTGGCATTGGGTTTACACATTTCGACAAAAACTGGGTCGTGCTGATTTTTCAAATCACGAATACTTTGTTTTAGTTCTTTGATTTGATTGTCGAGCATAGCTAAATAACTCTTTATCGTTTCGCTTTTCATACCCTGTAAGCGATTTTTTTGCTGTTCTAAAAATTGCGTTTCAAGATTCAGTAATGTATATAAATCATTGTTGCCGTATGCTTCAGTGATTTTTTTGCTGATTTCTTCTTTCTCCGCTTTTTTAGATAAATCTTGTTCGGTATCGGGGTGGAAGGCTTTTATCAAATCAATGTAGATCGCACGAATGGACTTCTTTCTATGCTGTTCCTGAATTAACTTATCTTTTTCAGCTTTGCGTTCAGCAGCACTTTTCTTTTTTGAGGTATGGGCAGTTTGATCTTCATTTAGCAATTCTTCTTCAATAATCACATCGTTCTGTAGTTCCTTGAATTGTGCCATATAGGATTCAAAAGATATATGAGCATACGTTGTAAAGAGATCTTCCAGCTCATTGTCTGCTCCGTTTTCATAAATCCATTGTTCTATTTCGGCACTCATGTACATGTCTATAATTGCCAGTTCTCTTTTCGAAAATTTAATTTCATGTACATAAATATCCAGCGCAATAATTTTTTCTTTTTGCAACAATCGGATTTTCTCTGCAACAGGAGCAATTGCTTTTTGATAGGCTGCAACAGCTTCGGGAATGGATGTATTCAGGTGTTGAAACTCTTCCTGCAAACTTTTAACCTCTTTGATTTTGATGTCAATTTGCTGCTGCTCGGGACTTGAAGAGGAAGAAGGTATGTGTTGTAGTGAACTCACTTTTAAAATTGCGAATTATAACTTGTAATTATGAATAAGTTGTTCGAAGGAAGTAATGATCATTTGTATACCAATCGATCCAATTAATAAACCCATAATTTTGGTTACAACATTTAACGCTTCTTTACCAATTTTCTGAACAAGTGTTGTTGATGAAATAAAAACAAAATAGGTAATTATTAATATAATAGCTGATGAGCAAATTATGATAATGCTGTTTTCAATTTTGTTTTCTACGCCCACAAAACTTACTGCGGTTGAAAGTGTGCCAGGGCCAACCAGTATTGGTGTTGCAAGGGGAGAGATTGCAAACCCGGTATCAGTAGCTTCGGCACTTTTTGAAATCTCTGCAGCATCTTTAGGTTTGGAATTGATCATATCAAACCCCACTTTTAATACCAATAAACCACCCGTGATTCTAAAAGCCTGAATGCTTATATTGAAAATATTAAACAACGCATAGCCAAATACTACAAACGTTGCTAAAATAATAAAGCCGACAGTGACTGCTTTTAACGCAATGGCTTTTTGCTGTTGCTTATTTAAATGATCAACAAAGCTTATAAATATGGGAGCATTGCCAATTGGGTTGATGATAGCAAAAAGTCCCGTGAATACGATTAATACAAAACTCCAATCGATTATCATGAAAATTATACGTTATAAATTATGAATTGAGTTAACTAAAGGCAAGAGGTTAAATAGCTATTTGCTAAAACCAAATCAAATAGGCATGTTTAAAATCCCGAAAGATTTACTCATAATTTATAACTTATAATCCATAATTCTAAAAAAAATTATTTAAAGGCATTGATTCCTGTAATGTCATGGCCGGTAATCAGTAAATGAATATCGTGTGTGCCTTCGTAAGTAACAACCGATTCAAGATTCATCATGTGGCGCATAATCGGGTATTCACCTGTAATGCCCATACCACCTAATATTTGTCTTGCTTCACGTGCTACCTGCAAGGCAATGTGAACATTGTTTCGCTTGGCCATAGATACCTGCCCCGTACTTGCTTTTCCTTCATTTTTCAGCATGCCTAAGCGCCATACAAGGAGTTGTGCTTTGGTGATTTCAGTAAGCATTTCAGCCAGTTTTTTTTGCGTAAGCTGGAAGCCGGCAATGGGTTTTCCGAATTGAATGCGCTCCATCGCGTATTTTTTAGCCACATCATAACATTCCATGGCAGCACCTAAGGCACCCCAGGCAATGCCATAACGGGCCGAATCAAGACATTTTAGCGGACCGCTTAATCCATCTGCCTTTGGAAGCACATTTGCTTTCGGAATTTTAACATTGTCAAATACCAATTCTCCGGTAATGCTTGCACGCAGCGACCATTTCTGGTGTATTTCCGGCGCCGTGAATCCTTCCATGCCGCGTTCAACAATTACGCCCTTAATTCTGCCTTCTTCGTCTTTGGCCCATACTATAGCAATATCTGCTTTGGGTGAATTGGTGATCCACATTTTTGCACCATTCAGAATATAATGATCTCCTGCATCCTTCAACGATGTAATCATTCCGGCAGGATTTGATCCATGATCGGGTTCGGTTAAACCAAAACAACCAAGTAATTCACCGCTAGCAAGTTTGGGTAAGTATTTCTTTTTTTGTTCTTCGCTGCCGTATTTAAAAATAGGAAACATAACCAGCGAGCCTTGTACAGATGCCATAGAGCGCATACCCGAATCTACCCGTTCAATTTCCTGCATCATAATCCCGTAAGCGATATAATCCAGGCCGCCTCCGCCATATTCTACAGGAGTTGTAGGGCCATATAAACCTAATGCCCCAAAAGGTTTAACCAAGTGTTCGGGAAAGGCACTGCGTTGTGCGTAATCTTCAATGATAGGCTTAACTTCTTTATTCATAAAGGCCTGTACAGACTGCCTAATAAGCTTATGTTCTTCACTTAGAAGATCATCGATGTTATAATAGTCCGGCTGGGTATAGTCGCTTGTTTTCATGGCTTTTAAGTCTGCGTTCAATATATCAAATTATTCCTGTTTTGATGATTTTATACGTTTGATTTCACCAATTAAATCTTGATATTTACACTACCACAAATGAAACAATAAAATTATTCCTGTTAATACAGGTCTATTTTATGTTACTTTATTTGCAGTTCCGGAATATAGGATAGCTACTCATTCAGGATATAATATTCTAACGAAAAAGAAACAGAAACGATGCACGGGAATAGCTCGGGAAATACTATACATGACTTGGTAGAAAAGCTTACTGCACATTATCAGGAAGATGGACAAGATGTGTCTACACATTTAGAAGGTCTTTTAAATTCGAATTACCTGAAATACTGGGATTATATTCGTCTGGATAGTTTGCTTACGCTTCAAAATCCCCGTACACCGTTCCCGGATGAGATGGTATTTATTGTGTACCACCAGATCACGGAGCTTTATTTTAAATTGGTCATGCACGAACTGCATCAGTTAAAGACCGCCGAAAATTTAACCGGTGCCATATTTTTGAAACGTGTAGAACGTTGCAATTGGTACTTCGGGCAGTTGATCAGTTCTTTCGATATTATTTCGGTTGGTTTGGATCAGGATCAGTTTCTTAAATTTCGTGTAGCCCTTACACCTGCATCGGGTTTTCAATCGGTGCAATACAGAATGGTTGAAGTAGCCTGTACCGATTTAATTAATCTTGTACATGCAGACTCCCGAGATAAGTATGATGACTATTCAACGATAGAAGAATTGTTTGAAGAAGTATATTGGAAGAAGGGTGCTACGGATTCTAAGACCGGACAAAAAACGTTGACGCTACGTCAATTTGAAGAAGAGTATACATCCAAATTAATCCATCTTGCGTACGAATATAAATCGCGTAATGTATGGTCTATATACAAACGACTTTCTCTGGAAGAACAGGCGAATGAATCTATACATGAGGCATTAAAGCAATTGGATCAGCATATTAACATCAATTGGCCATTGATGCATTATAAATATGCGCTTGGATATTTAATTAAGAATAAACAATTATATGAAGCAACCGGCGGCACTAACTGGAAAGAATATCTGCCACCGCGTTTTCAGAAGATTATATTTTTCCCGGGTTTATATTCCAGAGAAGAATTAGACAACTGGGGGAAAAATTGGGTTGAAAAAGAAGTTATTTCTAAAATTCAGGCAGCAAAACAAGTATAAGTGAATCGTATATTTTTTAAACACAACACATACAGGTCCATCATTATTACGATGGCTGGTATGTGTTTTTCTTTTTTGTCTTTTGCCCAGCAATATCAGCAGGTACAAACTTTTTATGATTTCAATAAGAAGCATCTGAAAGAAGAGTTCTATGTATTAAAAAAGAATGATCAGATACGGGACAGTTCATATATAGCGTATTATCAAAGCGGACAAAAAAAGACTACCGGTTCATATAAAAAAAATAAAGCAGAAGGTTTGTGGCGTTTCTTTTATGAAAATGGAAACGTTAAGATGGAAGGCACAATGAAGCTGGGCGAGAAGAATGGTGTCTGGAAATATTACTATGAAAATGGCGGAGTAAGTATGCAGGGTGAGTCTACCGCTGGTGCTAAGACAGGGGTATGGCAGTATTATTATGAGAATGGCAAGGTAAGAAGTGAAGGCGAATTTGTAGCCGATAAAAGAAACGGTGCCTGGAATTATTACTACGAAGATGGCATACTGAAAGCAATGGCTACATACGAAGACGACAAAGGCGACTATATGGAGTTATACCCGTCAGGAAAATTGAAGGCTTCGGGTAGAATTGAAGATGGTAAAAGTGTTGGCGTATGGACGTACTATCATGAAGATGGTTCAATACTTGCGACCGGTGAAGAAGTAGGAGGATTGAAAACAGGAAAGTGGACGTACTATTATCCGAACGGACAAATTGCAAGTGAAGGGGAATATGCAAATGGTAAAAGTGTAGGGCCATGGAAATATTACTACGAGACAGGTGTAGTAAGTGCTGAAGGAAATATGAATAACGGCAATAAAGATGGTGCGTGGAAAATTTATTACAAATCCGGACAGTTTAAAGGTGAAACGAACTATGTAAATGGGGAAGGTTTGTATAAAGAATATTATGAAGGAGGAGCTTTGAGAACGGAAGGGAAAATTATCAATGAAAAACACGAAGGTAACTGGAATTATTATTTAGAGAATGGAGTACTTGAAGGTACTTGTGTATACGTGCGTGGCAAAGGATTATATAAAGGTTATTACGGAGATGGCAAGTTGAAAATGGAAGGTCAGCTTGAAAATGGAAATAAAGTTGGCGTATGGACCTTATATAACGAAGACGGTACAGTTGCCGGGTATTATAAGACATTTTATGAAAACGAATCGCCGAACCTGAATGCCGATTCACTATTAGTTAATAAACCATTAAAAGACACCTTGGCTCCGTCTGAGAAACCCAAGTACGTAACACCTAAAAAGAAATCCCGTTATTTTACTCCTCGCGTCAATGAAGTGAGGGCATTGATTGTTTCTTCTAATCCCTTTTATTTACTCGCCTCATCGTTTCCGTTAAGTGTAGAATATTATTTGCAGGAACGTATGGGTTATGAAATAGGAGGTTTGTTTTTTTACAAACCCTTTTTTAACAGTCACTCGAAGATACCTTCTAATACAGTTTATTATTCGGGAGCTGAATTGTATTTCAGGCAAAAATTTTATCAGAGAGATCAGGAATATGGCATGTTGTATTTTGCTCAGGAGTTGAGATACGGGTATTATAATTTTGAAAATAATTTCATAGACTTTACTTCAGCAACACCAGGGCCTTCGATTCATTTGCAGCAGATTCAAAACCGCATTGAATATTCATTTCTGGTTGGTGACCGTATTATGATTGATCAGCGTAAGAAAGGATGGACGTTTGATGTTTATGGTGGTATTGGTATTGGATATAGAACAGTTTCTTATAATTGGCAAGGCTCCGTTGATAAGTATACACAATCATTTACGGGGATATATAGTAAATCAATTGCAGTACCTTTTCGTTTTGGTTTTACGATAGGGTATAAGTTTCCGAAGAAGTAAGAAGGCTTAAGGCTGAATGCGTAAAGCATGAAAGTTACATTTTTTGCTATGTTGGTATATACGTATATATGAAACTGATTTTATTGATTGTTTTTTCTACTATTCAATTTTGTTGTATTGGACAACAAGTCGTTCAAACTCATTTTACGGATTTAGACGAAGCTCTTAAGCAGCCTGAGAATGTGCAGTCTCTAAAATTGACCGATCACCTAATATTTGATAAATATTTACCAGACTCTTTTTTAAAATTTACAAAGCTTAATAATTTGTATTTGGGATGGAGTAAAGAATTAGATTATGCTCAAGTTTTTAAATTGCTTTCTCAATTGCCATTACTTGATACATTTGAGCTGCAGTCGTGCAATATTGTAGAGATACCTTCAGAAATTGGTCTCATGACCAGATTGAAATCGTTAACAATATTATCTAGTAATTTAAAGATTATATCAGCTCAAATTGGTCAATTGAAAAACCTGGAGCATGTAAATTTTAGCATGAATGATATAGCGAATTTGCCTATAGAGTTGGGAAACTTGTCTAATTTGAAGACGTTGAGTTTAGTTGATAATGATATTATTGAGCTACCCAATTCGTTGTGTAGACTGAGAAATTTAGAATCTATTTATGTATGGCATAATAAATTAAATTCATTGCCAGCCTGCATTTCTGAAATATCCAGCTTAAAACAACTTTCAATCAGTGGGAATCCGATAGAGAATTTACCAATGCATCTAAATAAGTTGAATTTGGAAAGTATATCAATGAATGGTGTGTATCAAAAAGAGTTTCCGTATGAAATTTTTGACATTAAAACACTGAATGCAATTTCTATTTATGGTGGGCAAATTGACAGTTTTCCTGATAGAATAAGTGAATTGCAAAACTTGGAATATTTAGTATTGGTTGATGTTAATATGAAAGATTGGTCTGATACTTACACCAAATTAGGTAAGCTGAATCGATTGAAAAAAATGACATTAAAAAATTTCCGGGAATCTACAATTCCTGTAGAAATTTCCACATTAAAATCAGTAGAGGATTTGACTATAATTGGTTACACAAATTCGTTTGCTACAATTTCTCATCTCTCAATAATGCCTAATTTGAAACGATTAGAGTATGAATATTATGCAGATTCAATATTGCCACCTTCAATTGGTAATATGAAACAGCTTCAATATCTTAAAATTAAAACAGTGAAGTTAAATATGCTACCTCCTGAAATTGTAGGAATGGTGTCTTTAGAAGAATTGAATATATCATCAGGAGGTTGGAATACGTCTTTTGTTGTTACAAAAGAAATTGGAGAGCTGAAGAAGTTGAAAAAACTTGATTTGAGTAGTTGTAAGATTAAAGAATTGCCCAACGAAATTGGAGAGCTGGTTTCCTTAGAAGAATTAAATTTGGGGGGAAATAAATTAAGCATGTTACCTGCCAGTATTGGACAATTGTTAAATCTGAAAAAGTTGTATGTCGGATCCAATCGTTTGGTTTCAATTCCGAATGAACTAATGAATTTAGATTCATTAGTAGTACTCTATTTGTCTGATAATAGGTTAGACATCTTGAATCCAGGCATATGTCAATTGCTTAATTTAAAATATCTGAGTTTGGATGGAAATTTTGAAATAAAATCATTGCCAACAAACATAGGCCAATTAAGTAAACTTGAATATTTGAATATAGAAGAAACTCAGGTAACTGAGTTGCCAAGTTCATTAAAGGAGCTGCAATATTTAAGGCAAATTAAAATATGTAATACTCTAATTAAAAATAAACATGCTATTGAAAGAGACTATAAAAATAAAATTGTTTGGGGGTATGGTTGTTATAATCTAGAAAAGTTAGTAATTGATTTCGATAAAAAATATGGCAATACTTTTACATGGCTTGAAACCTTTGAAGATACAATACAATTGAATTATGAATTTATGTATAACGAGCCTAATAGTATTGATGAGGAGTATATTCTTCTGGTTGAAATAAAAATCGCTACTTGTAATACAGGAAAAAATGTAATAATAAATTTGCCCGATTCAAGTGTTACTATTTTAGCTTCTCATACAAGTGTTTGGGATTGGGGATCTACTTATGAAAATATTGATGGGCAATTAACATTTATTCATGTCAAGAAAAACAGGATTCGAGTTAATGTAAAATTAAACCGAAAAACTTCTTATATGGAAGCTTTTCCCTTAATAGATAACAAAGAATTAGTTTTTTCTACACATAAAAAGCGAATGAATTCTCACTCGTTTAGAGATGTATATAAGTAATTTTTTCTCCTCCTAAAATCCCGTATATTGCATTCTGTTAATAAAATGTTTTAAGGATAAACACCTTACCCATGAGTAAACTGGTAGAGATTGCGCTTCGCCCTGAAGACGCTGTTCTGGATGAACAAATTAAACGAGCAATTAAAGCTCAGACTTCTTATCAATCATTCGATTTTCAATACCGCATCAAACGTCGCTCGATCGATGCACGCGGCCGACAGGTTCTGGTTCGGGTGGGTGTTGAAGTATACGACAAAGGCGAACTTGTTCCGCCCTTATTGGCTCTTCATAAAGAAATATATAAACAAGCAACCGGTAAACACCAGGTTGTAATTATTGGCGCCGGTCCTGCTGGTTTGTTTGCCGCTTTGCGGCTGCTGGAATGCGGTATCAAACCGATTGTTATTGAACGCGGCAAAGATGTGCGTACCCGCAGAAGAGATTTGGCGGCCATTAATAAAGACCATATTGTAAATCCGGAATCAAATTATTGTTTTGGTGAAGGTGGTGCAGGAACGTATTCCGATGGTAAATTATATACCCGTTCAAAGAAACGTGGTGATATTCGTAAAGTGCTTGAGGTGCTTGTGGCACACGGCGCAACGGAAGATATACTTGTAGACGCTCATCCCCATATTGGTACAAATAAATTGCCGGTATTGGTTACAGAGCTTCGGGAAACCATCAAGGCGTATGGTGGAGAAGTATTGTTTGATACCCGTGTTGAAAAACTGATTATAAAAGAGGGTGTGTGTGCAGGAGTGATTACTAATGCTAATGAAAAGATAGAAGGCATTGCAACAATCCTCTGTACAGGACATTCAGCCCGTGATATTTTTTATATGCTGCACGAACAAGGTGTACATATTGAAGCAAAACCATTTGCCTTAGGCGTACGGATTGAGCACCCGCAGACTTTAATAGATTCGGTGCAGTATCATTGTGCCGGCGACCGCGGTGAGTATTTACCAGCTGCAGCTTATTCGCTGGTTACGCAAACGCAATATCAAAAAGTGGAGCGTGGTGTGTATTCCTTCTGTATGTGTCCGGGTGGTTTTATTGTGCCGGCTGCAACAGCTCCCGGTGAATTAGTAGTAAACGGTATGTCGCCGAGCCGCAGAGATTCAAAATTTGCAAACTCCGGAATGGTTGTTGCGGTTGAGCTGGAAGATATAAAAGAGTTTAACAAGTACGGTGCATTTGCAGCGCTTGAGTTTCAGAAGAGCGTAGAACAGAATGCCTGGGTGATTGGTGGTAAAACACAGACTGCACCGGCACAGCGTGTAGGCGATTTTATTCAGAATAAATATTCTTCGATACTGCCTGATTGTTCGTATCAACCGGGTTTGAAAAGTGCGAAGATGGATGATGTGTTGCCTGAAATGATTGCACAGCGCTTGCGTCAGGGCTTAAAGGAATTTGACAAGAAAATAAAAGGATACACCAGCAATGAAGGCTTATTGATTGGTGTAGAAAGCAGAACGTCTTCTCCGGTGTTTATTCCAAGAGATAAAGAAACGCTGCAGCATTTAACCTTAAAAGGATTGTATCCATGCGGAGAAGGTGCCGGTTATGCCGGAGGAATTATGTCGGCCGCAATGGATGGAGAGAGCTGTGCCTTAAGGATCGCTCAGGGGCTGGGGTTGGCTGAAGCCGAAGGCTTAATGCGAAAGGGGTAAAGCTTGCAAGAAAAGTAGTAAGTAATAGGTTTTAAGGGAGAAATCTTACGAACCTTGCGTCATAAAAAGACTAACCGCAAAGAACGCAAAGTTGAAAACGCAAGGTTCGCAAATAAAAGGAATACGTGTGTTGCTAAGGGAATTTCAAGAAAACGTCCTTGAATTTTATTGAAAAGCAATTGCGTTCATTGCGAAAAAACGTTGCGATCATTGCGGTTAAACTGATTAACCACGATGTTTGAAAAAGTGAATCTTATGCGTTCATTTTTTGTTCATCTCATACGATACATACAACCGTTATATTTCACATGAAAAAGACTTTGATACTGGGGGCAACTCCTGAAACCAACAGATATGCATATCTCGCTGCTGAGCGCTTAAAACAGTATGGACATGAATTTGTACCTGTTGGAATGAAAAAAGGCGAGGTGCTGGGTAAAACCATCATTAATGACCGCCCGCCTATTGAAGGAGTGAATACGGTTACGCTCTACATCAATCCCAAAAATCAATTAAATGAATACAAATATATCCTTTCCCTGCACCCGAAAAGAGTCATTTTTAACCCGGGAACAGAGAATGAAGAATTGGAGGAAATCCTTGAAAAAAACGGAATTGAACCTGTAATCGGATGTACCCTTGTAATGCTCTCTGTTGGAACATTTTAAGTTGCATTTTATGTGGATAAAAACAATCTTTTAGCTATCAAATGCGGGTAAAAAAATGTATTTTTACATTATAGCTACCTAAAGAAAATGAGCGAGATTACTGAAAAGAATGCAGCTGAATATTCAGCGGATAATATCCAAGTTTTAGAAGGTCTAGAAGCCGTACGTAAAAGACCAGCCATGTACATTGGCGATATCGGTATCAAAGGTTTACATCACTTAGTTTGGGAGGTTGTAGATAACTCCATTGATGAGGCACTCGCTGGTCATTGTACCGATATCACGGTAGAAATAAATGAAAATAATTCAATCACTGTAACGGATAATGGCCGTGGTATTCCTACGGGTATTATTGCTAAATATGGCAAGTCGGCACTTGAGGTTGTACTTACCGTATTGCATGCCGGTGGTAAATTTGATAAAGACAGTTACAAAGTATCAGGCGGTTTGCATGGTGTAGGGGTTTCCTGTGTGAATGCTCTTTCTACAGACTTAAAGGTTACGGTATACAGTCATGGTAAAGTTCATCAGCAGGAATATAAAAAAGGGATTCCTCAATATGATGTAAAAGAAATTGGAGAATCAGATCTTCATGGAACGAAAGTTCAGTTCCTTCCGGATGATTCTATTTTCACAAGTTCAGAATATAAATACGAAACCATTGCGAATCGTTTAAGAGAATTGTCTTTTCTGAATAAAGGTATTCGTATTACACTTCAGGATCACCGTGAAGTTGATACAGATGGTAAGTCTCCGATAGAAGTTTTTTATTCTGAAGGTGGCTTAAGAGAATTTGTTGATTATCTGGATTCAACCAGAGAAAAACTCATCCCTCAGCCATTATACATGGAAAGCGATAAGGGGCCGATTCCTGTTGAAGTAGCCATGTTGTATAATACTTCTTATTCTGAGAACGTATTTTCTTATGTAAACAACATCAATACAGTTGAAGGCGGTACACACGTAGCAGGTTTCAGAAGGGCGCTTACACGTACCTTGAAATCGTATGCTGATAAATCGGGCATGCTTGAAAAACTGAAAATGGAAGTAACCGGTGATGACTTCAGAGAAGGTCTTACGGCAGTTATTTCAGTTAAAGTTCAGGAGCCGCAGTTTGAAGGACAGACAAAAACGAAATTAGGAAACTCGGATGTAATGGGCGCAGTAGACCAGGTTGTGGGTGAAATGCTGAGCACGTATCTGGAAGAGAATCCAAAAGAAGCAAAAATCATTGTTCAGAAAGTGATTTTAGCAGCACAGGCACGTAACGCAGCGCGTAAGGCACGTGAAATGGTGCAGCGTAAAAATATTTTATCCGGTACAGGTCTTCCGGGTAAATTGGCCGATTGTTCTGAAAGTGACCCTGAAAAATGTGAATTATATCTGGTGGAAGGGGATTCAGCGGGTGGTTCAGCCAAACAAGGCAGAGACCGTAAATACCATGCAATTCTTCCGTTAAGAGGTAAGATTCTGAATGTTGAAAAGGCACAGGAACATAGAATCTACGAAAACGACGAGATCAAGAACATGATCACGGCGCTGGGTGTTTCGTTCGGAACAGAAGAAGGAGAGAAAGTATTAAATCTTACAAAACTTCGTTACCATAAAGTGATCATCATGACGGATGCCGATATTGACGGGTCACACATTCGTACCTTAATTCTTACATTTTTCTTCCGCTATATGCGCGCACTTATTGACGGCGGGCACGTGTACATTGCTCAGCCACCGTTGTATCTGGTAAAAAGAGGAAAAGAAGAAAAATATTGCTGGACAGAAGAACAACGTGAAGTAGCTGTAAAAGAACTGGCAAAAGACGGTAAAGAAGATGCTGTAGGTATTCAGCGTTATAAAGGTTTGGGTGAAATGAATCCGGAACAATTATGGTCTACCACAATGGATCCGGAGAAGAGAAGCTTAAAGCAGGTAAGTGTTGAATCTGCCGCAGAAGCCGATCACTTATTCTCCATGCTAATGGGCGATGAAGTAGCTCCAAGAAGAGATTTTATCGAGAAGAATGCCCGTTATGCCAAAATTGATATTTAAAAAAGATTAATTATTGCAAAAATAATATGAAAGGGGTTGAATAAACCCCTTTTTTCGTTTTATTTAGCAGTGTAATTCTACTTGTATATATGGTTATCAAAGATTCAATGATTGCAAAGGGGGGGCAACAAAAAATTACTACGAATTATATTAGTCGTGATTTGAGTTGGGTGAAATTTAATTACCGTGTATTAGACCAATGTAAAAATGCTTCCAGAAATATTTTTGATCGGTTGAAATTTCTGGCAATTACTTCTTCAAATCTGGACGAATTTTTTCAGATACGTGTAGGAAGTTTATACAACTATCTTGATTACGATAAGGAACGGATTGATTATTCCGGCTTAAGAGAAGGAGCATTTAAGAAAGTTCTTTTTCAGGAATTGCATGAATATTGTAAAGAGCAGCTTGCCGTATACAATACGCTATTAAAGCCTGAATTTGAAAAGAATGATTTTAAAGTCGTTGAAAAAGAAGACGAGCTTACACATGAAGAAAATGAATTGGTAAAAACGTATTTCAAGAAAACGATTTTTCCAATGCTAACACCTATGACATACGACAATCATCATTCATTTCCTGTGATGATGAATAAATTGCTGGTGTTTGGCGTCGTTTCTATTAACAGAAATATTATCGGAGAGCAAAGACGTTTAACGCTTATTCAGCTGCCACAAAACGTTCCACGCTTTTTTGAGATCGAACGTGAAGATGAAATTTTGTTTATTCCGGTGCAAGAAATTGTTCGCTGGAACATTAATAAGCTTTTCAGAAATGTAGAGATATTATCGGCAAATCTTTTCCGCATTACACGTAACGGAGATTTCTCTGTGGAGGAAAGCGAAGATATTGACGATGCCTTTATCGATGAAATAAAGAAAAAAATCAAAACAAGAAGAACCGCTCGTGTTGTACGGATCGAAGTGGAAGAAAATTATTCTTCGTGGATGATGAAAATTTTGTCGGGCAGATATCATATTGATGAGAGTAATATTTATGTTAACTCTTCTCTTATGGATTTTACCTGCTTATGGCAGATTGTTAACCATCCGGAGTTTAAAAATTACCAGCATAAATTACTCCCGCCTGTAAGTCCACTGGCAATACCTTCCAGCGATGAGTCTTTTGATATACTGAAGTTTCTCCAAAAGAACGATGTGTTATTGCATCACCCTTTTAACGATTTTAAATATGTATTGGAATTGCTTGAACAAGCGGCGGAGGATCCGGGTGTGTTGGCAATTAAAATTACAATTTATCGATTGGCAAAGAACTCCCGCATTACCAATGCCTTATTAAAAGCAGCTGAAAACGGAAAACACGTTTCGGTATTGTTTGAAGTAACGGCACGTTTTGACGAAGAAAATAACATCAAAGAAGCTCAGCGTTTACAAAAGGCAGGTTGTTTTGTGATCTATGGTGTAAATAGGTATAAGACACATACCAAGCTGATGCTGATTGTTCGTAAAAATCCGGACGATTCCATTACACGTTATGTACACATGTCTAGCGGTAATTACAACGAAGATACTGCACGTTTGTATACGGATATAAGCTTGCTTACAACCAATGAAGTGTATGCACAGGACATCAGCGAGTTTTTCAATGTAATTACCGGTCACTCTGAGCCGGGCGGTTATCAAAACCTGATTACAGCTCCGCGCGATATGCGTAAGAAGCTGATCGAATTGATTGAGCAGGAAGCTGCAAATGCACGTGCCGGCAAAAAGAGCGGCATTGTCATTAAGATAAATTCCTTACAGGATAAAGATGCAATGGATGCCTTGTATTCAGCATCACAGGCAGGTGTAACAATTAAATTGATTGTTCGTGGTATGTGCTGCCTGCGTCCGGGTAAAGAAGGTTTAAGTGAAAATATTACAGTACGTTCCATTGTAGGCGATTTGTTAGAGCACAACCGTTTGTATTATTTCCACAACGATGGCAACCCTAAAGTTTATGGTGGTAGTGCAGATATGATGGTGCGCAGTTTTGACAGAAGAATTGAATCACTCTTCTTGATAGAAGACAGCTTGTCGAAACAGATAGCTATTCAGATCTTAAATCTGAATTTATTGGATAATGTAAATTCATATACCTTAAATTCAGAAGATGTTTATACTAAAAATGTTCCGGCCGAGCAGGAGCCAATTGTTAACGTGCATAAAGACTTTTATTCATTAGATAAGAAGACCGTTACTAAGGTTCATTTATTTTAAAATGATTTATATAGAAAATACTTTTAAAAGGTGGCAGTATTAATTGTCACCTTTTTATTTTAAATGCGGTTATGATTATTAGTTGAAATATCCATTACAGTAGAATGTACCTTTCCAATAGTATTTCCATGGCTATAATAAGGTTGTCGGGTCTCATTAGTTTAGCAATAAAAAAGTTGAATAATTTGCCTGGGTTGCATTAAATTGCATGTAAAATTATTTGTTATGAGTCTGCGTATTTTTATAGTACTATTTACCTTTTCGGCATTATTATCCTGCTCAAATAAAAAGCAGCATTCTGAAAATACATTTTCTGAGAGTGGAGATTTGCACAAAACAGATTTATTTGATTCAGTACGTATTGCGGTACACAATAAACTTCAGACAGCTTTTACAAAAAATGAAATTGTTATCATTGGTAACGATACGATTTTGAACATTGATTCTTTACCCGGGATTTATAAGAAACATAATTATGAACCTTTTTGGTTGCATCAGCAGCGCATTGAAGGCGTGCTTACCATTCTTCAACAATCTTCTGCAGATGGTTTAAATCCGGAAGATTATACGTATTCTCAACTGAAAAAAACGTATGCAGGTTATCTCACTAAGGGGATAAGTGCCGATGAAGCATTCAATTTGGAACTGGCAGTATCACATGCGTTGCATTTGTATGTAACACATTTATACAACGGCAAGGTTGACCCTGTTACAATTTTTCCTGAGTGGAACTATCAGAGGCCTGATTCGGAAATTATTTCTGACTCCATGCTTATAGCTTACTTTACAGGGAATCTTGATTCATTGCCAATTGTTTTGAGGCCTCATTATGAAATTTATAAATCGTTGCGAAAAGCCTTAAAGCTTACGGACAGTTTAGGTGTTCAGCCAATTTATATGCAGAAGATTCCGTATGTGGGACGTACCTTGGTATGCGGCGATACCTCTTTTATTATATCTGATATAAAGAGACGTCTTCAATCAACTTCCGAATATAATTTCGATTCTTTAAACAATAATTTTGATACACAACTGCAGGAATCAATTAAAATTTTTCAGGATCATGTTGGTGTAAAACCAACGGGAAAACTTGATAAGAAAACAATTGAAAAACTGAATTTCAGTGCTGCAGAAGTACGGGCTGCAATATGTGTAAATATGGAACGTTTCAGATGGCTTCCCAATATGTTGCCAAATGAATTTGTTCTTGTAAATATTGCCGATTACACATTACGACATTTTAAAAATGGAGAAGTAGTATATAGTGAATCTGTAATTGTGGGTAGAGAGTTAAATACTACACCCGTTTTTGAAGCCATGATGACCTATATAGAATTTAATCCATACTGGACTGTACCTCATTCAATAGCGGTAAAAGAAATTCTTCCATCATTAAAAAGAAATCCTGACTATTTGCAATCTCATAACATGAATCTGTTCAGAGGAAATGATGAGATCGCTATACCAAGCTCTTTCAGCAATTATACAGAAGAGAATTTCCCGTTCACGATTCGTGAAAATCCGGGAGCGAAAAATTCATTGGGTCAGGTTAAGCTTATGTTTCCGAATCCTTATTCAATCTATCTGCACGATACACCTGGGAAATACCTGTTTGATCAGGATGAACGTTCTTTCAGTCATGGCTGTATTCGTTTGAAAAATCCATTGAAGTTTGCACTTCATATACTTTCAACACAAGGTGTAACTCAAAAACAAATCAATCAGATTATACAGGCGAAAAAGAATTATGTAATTCCATTGAAAAGTAAACTTCCTGTTATGATTACGTATTTTACCTGCTATTCAAAAAAAGGAGATACTCATCCATATTTCTTTAAAGATATTTACGGAAAGGATAAAGCTATTATGGAAGCATTGAACCGATAGTAATGACTAATCGGTAGTAATTGAAGTAAAAGAGTTCAGACCTGTCCAGATAAATAATATTTTTTGCAAGGTCTTCAATAAGCTCATAGAAATGATCACATATAAGCTGTAAAAGAGATGAATTATGACCCCATCGGGGTCAGATATCTGTAGAGCAATATCAGATTTGAAAATACGCACAATACCGAAGGTATTGTGCGTATTAGCCTGTTATATATTTTTCTATAAATATCCGACCCCGATGGGGTCGATATAGGGGAGATACCTTTCAATTGATATATCCTACAAAAAACAGTTAGTAGAATAATAATATTTATCAGGGTAGATTTAGAAAAGTTTATTGGAGAAATTATTTCACTTTATCGATAGGCCTGAAACGTAAGCCGCTCCACGTATCGTCGATGGAGATAGCAGATACCGGACGTATACCGTATTCCGCTGCAAATTCCCAAAGTTTATCACGGTTAATGTCTGTCTTGATTCCGGATGTTTGCTTCGGATATGCAAACCACAATACACCATCGGGTTCGATAAACTTTAGTTGAGTTTTCAAAAAGTGAATGAATTCCTTTTTATCGTTAACGAATGCAAGTGTTGCCTGACTTTTTATTTTTTTGTCGAATGAAGTAGTACATCCCAGATCAACAAACTCTTTGCTTAATGCTGCAGGTGCGTTAAGAACAACTGCATCTGTTTTGAATTTGAATTTAGGCAGGATGTTTTTCATCGGAAGTTTTAAGTTCTATGTAATCTGTTTTAGGCTGTAGTAGCTGATTGTTTCCAGGCGTCTTTAATTACAGATATTTTTATTAGATAAGGGATTAGAAGAATAAGCTCCGCTCTTAAACTAAATGTATATTTAATGAACATGCCATTGTTCTCAGTTTGACCCGGAGTAATGAATGTTAATAGAAAACATATAGCGATTCCAATGGCTGCATCAATTTTAGCAACAATAATTGCCCAGTCTTTTTCATACCAAAGTCCGTATGCTGCAAAACCCTTTAAAGAAAATAATACTAATATGGTTGTTCCTATTAAAGAAAATGGTTGATTTGTTTTTAGTCCATATAAGCTCAAATCAACCGTTAATCCGAAAATGCCTATAATAAAACTTATTCCTACCAAACTTCCTGTAATCATAAATATCCAGCAAAATGTTTTGATCCACCACGGAAGTAATTTTCTTCTTCTTACAAAAAATGGGTTGTCGAATGAATCTAAGATGATTTTATTTTCTGTTGCCATTTAAGTCGTTTTAAATTTACTTCTAAAATAGTTTATTTTTCCTGAAAGATAAACCCGATTTTTCTAATGCAGACTTAAGCTTGGGTATTGAACTCGGACCCACTCCGTGAAGATTGAGTATTTCCTTTTCGCTGTATGCGGCTAATTCCTGCAATGTTTTAATACCGGTGTTTTCCAATGCTCGTCTGGCTGGTGCCGAAAGTACAGCAAGAAATCCTTCCGTTGGTTTTCTTGCTGCTTCGCATATAGGGCAAGTTGGACAATCACTGCTTTTGTAATAGCTATGTCCCTTTTTACATGTTCGTAGTGTTGTTTTTGCAGGCACAAATGTGGAATATATATAATTACATTTTCGGCATTTTGCTAAAATCCATGTGCAGTACATTCCAGCGATGACCGTCCAGATCTTCAAACCCACAACCATACATCCAACCTTGATTTTCTGCCGGTTTTGAAAAAAGTTTACCGCCTGCTTTTTCTACTTTAATAGCAATTGCATCAACTTCCTCCTTGCTTTCAGCATCAAAAGAGAAAAGCACTTCAGAGCTTTTAGATGTGTCTGTAAAATCTCTGCCTACAATCTGTTTAAATACAAAATCTGTAAATAACATGACGATGATATTTTTAGTGCCAACTTTAATGGCTGCAGAGTGTTCGCTGTTGCCCATGCCAGTGTTCAATTCAAAACCAATGGCTGTGAAAAATGCTTTTGATTTATTCAGGTCTTTTACCGGAAGGTTGATCCATAGATCCTTGGTCATAGTGATAGTTGTTTATTGTTTGTTAAAAATACCTTTATTTGTTTAATTCTGTATGCATATAAAGCGACAATCTAGGAGGGAAGATGCGACAAGGCTTTAAGTAATACGTTCTATGTTTTACGTTTTAAGACGCGCTAAGGTAATGGCATTCCTAGAACATAAAACTTATTACCTATTACCTGTTTACTTCTTCCAGTTTAACTGCCAGGTAACACCATATTTATCTCCGACCCATCCAAATTTTTCACTGAAGGGATATTTGTCTAAAGGCATAAATATTTGTCCGCCTTGCGAAAGCTGTGTATAAAAATTTGCTATTTCTTCTTCCGAGTTACAGTTTACATATAAAGAAATAGAAGGCGTAAATGTAAAGTTGTGTTTCACCGGGCTATCGATGCAGATGAATTCCTGCCCATTCAATAAAAATGTAGCCTGCATCACGCTGCCTTCCTTACCCGGGCCGTCTTTTGTATAGCGAACTATATTTTTGATTTCTGCTTGATTGAACAGAGAGACATAGAAGTTCATTGCTTCTTCTGCTTTGCCGTCAAACATGAAAAATGTCGTTATTTTTTGCATGCGAAACTGATTTATGAATTAAACTTATTTTATCTTAATTAACTTTCCGCTCCAGCTTTGGCCTTTAACCGTTGATGTATAGAATATTTCGTTTTTTTCTATTTTGTTTATTTTAACATTCATCACATCGCCCACCTTATAAGGAAAATCCGGAATCGTTATTTTTATCATGGTCATGTTATATTCACAGCTGTTTACCCAGGTCAGATCAGACTGTATAACATATTTTCCACCACTATAATATTCCGTATGATGATTGCCATCTATCACAACTTTTACATCCTCACCAGTATTACCATACTTAAATGTACCTTTGTGTACGATTGAACAATCATCTTCACTGTGTTTTTTCTGACTAAAAGAAGCCAACACGATGAGTGAAGCTATTATAGCGAGAATGTTTTTTGTTGTACGTTTCATTTAATGTATTTTTTTATTTTTTCTAAAGTTTATCAATTTCCCATGAACCATTATTTTTTTTCATGTTGACAATGATACTTCCCCAATAGGAATCCTCATTGTCTCCAATAGTAGAGCTTCCGTAAGAAACGGTTATTAATGCTGTATCATTATTTTTGAATTCAATTTTGATTATTTTCATTTTATCAGGAGCTTCCTGTCCGCCAGTCCAACGGTACGAATTACTGAAGTCACAATCAATTTCTTCAAATTGACCTAAGTCAGTATAATTTTTTTTGAAATCTGTGTATTTAATTTTTCCTAAATTTCCAATACATTTCTGATAATACAGTTTCTCTGTCTGAATTAATGAATCTGAAAAATGATATTTTCTCAGATTGTTTACATATATAGAATAATCCAATGTCGTCATTCCATTTTTATCTTCGGCAAATTGAGGCTGAAATTCTTTGTACTGCTGTTCTTGTATGACAGTTAGATACCAGTTAAAGAAGTCGGACACTTTGATAGATACTTCTGACGAATCTTTGTTCGAGATGTTTTCAGCTTTTGCAGCTAGTGCGAATGTTACCAATAATAGAATTAAAAAGAACGATTGTTTCATATAGTGGTTCATGATAAATTATGCAGATCTAAATCAAGTCTGTCTCTATTTCAATTTTATTAGTAAGGATTTTATGCACCGGACAAGCATTGGCAACATGTAATAGCCGTTCACGTTGCTTTTCGTCGGTAATGCCAATAAGTTCAATGTGTCGTACGAATGTTGTTTTATTGTCCACCTCCGACATTTCTATTTCTATGTTTACTTTATCAAGCGGCCAGCCTTTGCTATCGGCATACATGCGAAGTGTTACACTGGTGCAGGATGCTAATGCTGCCGTCAATAATTCTTTAGGAGAGAAGCCCAGATCTTTGCCACCGCTTTTCTCCGGTTCGTCTGCAAGTATACTATTTCCGGAGGGTGATTTTAATTCTACTTTATATAGTTCTTTTGCAATGCTTGCAGTTATTTTTGTCATTATGGTGAATCAGGTTAATGTATAAAAAAGAATCAAATTTTGATCCAGCTTAATAAATCATTCAGCATATCAGCACTAATGGTGTGTACGGCAGGATATTCTTTGTAGACAGGATTTAATCCTAACCCTCTTAGATAAGTCACGCTTTCGCGCGCTTGTTGAATAGATAATACCGGGTCATTGGTTCCGTGCGAAACAAATATCCGCAGACTTTTTAATTTATCCGGAGATACGATTGTGGGTTTTACTTCATCGCCAAGTATTCCGCTCAATATAAAGATTCCTTTCATCTGATCCGGATTTGAGAGGCCGACATTGTAAGACATGATTCCTCCCTGACTAAAGCCACCCAGATATAATTGTGTATTATCAAAGGAATATTGTTTTTTCAGTTGATTTATGAATTTTAAAATCAACGTTCTGCTTTGTGCTTCCTGCTCCAGATTCGGGACACGAACTTTTTTTGAATAGTCTACCTGAAACCAGGCATAGTTTTCAGTACCAAGTGTAACAGGTGCTCTGGCTGATATAATGAGGAAACTATCCGGAAAATATTGCGCAAGTGAAAATAGATCTTTTTCGTTACTGCCGTAGCCATGCAGGAGCAGTACAACCGTGGGTTTCCCCGTTTTTATTTTTGGTTCGCGTACAAGATATTCCAGTGCCGGTTTTTCTGCCACATAACATGAAGTAGTGGTACTCATGCATGTGATCAGTAAAAGAAACGCTATGCAGAATCGTATCATATTTATACTGTTTTAATTCCGGTCGCTTTTCTCACTGCAGGTGCTACCTGTGTACCGAATAATTCGATCGAATGCAGAATTTGTTTATGCGGCATTGTACCTACGCTCATTTGAGCAAGGAACCGTGTATTTCCAAATAATTCATGTTCGTATAAAATTTTATCAATTACCTGTTGTACGCTGCCAACGGCTAGCGCTCCTTTAGGCGAACGGCTGCCTTCAAAATGTTCCCGCTGCATTGGACTCCAGCCTCTTTCTTTGCCGATCTGATTCATCATTTTAGAATATGTCGGATAAAATTCTTCGCTTGCTTGCTGCGAAGAATCAGCTACATATACATGTGAATTGATACTTAGCGGAAGAGTCTTTCTATCACGTCCAAGTTTTTCAGCGGTGTCTTTGTATAAATCTACAAAGGGAACAAACTGATGTGGTAAGCCGCCTATGATGGCGAGTGCCATGGGTAAGCCTAAAGTTGCGGCACGTACTGCTGATTCGGGTGTGCCACCGACCGCAAGCCAGATAGGTAAGGTTTCCTGATAGGGACGGGGATATACACCTAAGTTATTGATGGAAGGACGAAGTTTTCCGTTCCAGGAAATCACTTCACTCTTATTGATTTTTAAAAGCAGATCTAATTTTTCTGCAAATAGTTTATCGTAATCTTTTAAATCGTAACCGAACAAGGGATAGGATTCGATGAAAGAACCGCGGCCTACCATAATCTCTGCACGGCCGCTTGACAACTGATCTACTGTTGCAAAGTTTTGAAACACACGCACCGGATCGTCGGAACTTAATACTGTTACCGCACTGGTGAGTTTTATGTTTTTTGTAATGGCTGCGGCAGCCCCAAGTACAATGGCTGGAGAAGAGACCGTATAATCCGGACGGTGGTGTTCTCCGATTCCGAAAACATCTAAACCCACTTGATCCGCTAACTGAATTTCTTCCAGCAAATCTTTCATCCGTTGATGGGTATGCATTGCCTTGCCGGCAACTCTATCGGGTTCTACATCTGCAAATGTATATAAGCCTAATTCCATGAAAGTTTAACCTGTCTGAATATGATTTATCGCTATCTGACTATGACGTAATGAGCCATAGTATGCAGTAGTAATATAAATAATTCTTCTTAGAAGAATTACGTCATACGGCTTATTTCTTTTTGTTTAACAATGTTTCCAGATTTTTAAGTTTATTTTTCCAGAACGAATCAAAATAATTAATCCATTCCTGCAACTCCAGGAAACCATCTTGATTCAATATACAATGTCTTTCCCGGCCAATGTCTTCAATAGAAATAAAGCCGGCAGTATGTAAAGCCTTTATGTGTTTCGATACTGCCGGACGGCTCATATCAAAATTCTCTGCCAGCGCATTTATAGATAGGCTTTTCTCAGAAAGCAGTTCCAGTATATATCGTCTGTTGGGGTCGGCAATAACCTGAAAGACATCCAATGCTTGTTGTGTCATTTGTACGTTTTATCTAAATGTACGGCAAGTCTTGTTTTAATTTTTTGCCAGCCCTTATTCATAATTAAATAGGATAGGAAGTTTTTCATGCCGGTAAAGCCTTTATGCTCTAATACTAACTCGGTTCCGCTTTCTTTGGGTATAAGTGTCCATACAACGACTGAATCCAGTGTGATCTTACCTTTTCCGGGGCCACCTTTCCATGTATATGAAAGTCTTGTAAACGGTTTAACTTCCAGTACTTCACAATAAATTAACCCGTCAAACCCCAGCTTCACTTTCGGGCGGGTATTGAACATGAAAGTATGCCCTACAATAGGTTTAAAATCACTTTCCATTAACCACTGTGAAAGCAATTCAGGCTTAGTAAGATAATCCCAAATGTGCTCCGGTGCGTGGTCAAAATACCAGGTATGTTTTATGTCTCTTTGCATAACGTGTAACTTTTATGTTACGCAAATATATAGGTAACTTTTAAGTTACGCAAATGTTTGTTTGAAAAATGAGAAGGAAATGTGGAACTAAACCTTTTAATGGTTGCGTTCGGCATTTTAAAAGTGTTGTTTTATTTTACGATGGATTTGGTTGAAATAGATTGCTTTTTAGCTTTGAGCGCTGTTTTTTCCAGATCTTCTTTAACCCGGAATACTGTAATTTCTTTTATAAGCTTAATTGGTAATGGTTTGTCCAGTGGAAATTGTACAGCTCCTTTTGAATTTTTATACATGGATATTTGATCCTGAAAAACACGAATACCAGATGCAGTAGGATAAAAGCCAATGTGATTTTTGTAGCCTGCAAAATATACAAGTACACTGTTTAACTTGAACGCGGGCATTCCGTAACTAATTACCTCTACAGCTTTGGGGGCTGCTTTTTGTATGGTAGTACGCATTTGCTGCAGAAGCTTTTGTGTATGTTCCGGAAAACGTGTTATATAATCGTCTATGTTTTCGGGTTTTGCTTCATTTGTTTTCATAGCAATTTCGTTTTTGACGTGCTGCGTGATTCAACACTCTGGTGGTATTACACACCAAACTGTGTAAGATGATGGTCGATGTGTTTGTAAAACATATTGCTCCATTCGGTTTTTGTTAACGGGCCAAAGGAGTGCGATTCTTTACCATCAAAATGTACTTCACCTAATTGCTGCGTTTTTTGTAAATATTCTATCAAACGTTTTTTTTCATTTTCAAACATACGTTCGTCTTTTATTAAAAACTGCGGGCCTGTCTGACTGCTTTTCTTGTATGGCTTATCGCTTACAACTGTATTTTTTACCAAAAGTTTAAGAATGAATTTCATGAATCCGTTTGGTTTGGTATGCTTGTCTTCATAAGCCAGTTCGTATGATACATTGCAATGAGCCAGCATTTCAGCTACAGACATTTTGCCCCATTGAGGTTGTGTTGAAGGCGTTAATTTTTCAATGCGAGTAATTACTTCGCTTGTAACCTCAGGTTTGAATATGTTTTTCATATATGTGCAATTTTAATTCAATACGGTTTTAGTAAGTGGGATGAGTTTACGTATGCCAAACCTTCAAGGTATTTGAACACGTTTCTGCGTTGACTCGAATTACTATTGTGTTATAAATAAAAAACCTTGAAGGTTTGGTTCGTTAGAATTAATCCAACAATCGATAACTTACAAAAGCAAACTTCTTGCTATCCGGCGACCACGACGGAACATTGATTGTTCCTTGTCCGCCAAAGAGCTTCGCGATCACTTTAGGTTCGCCGCCTTCCATCGGCATCAGGCGTAAGGTAACATCTTTGTTTGCCGGATGTCCTTCCACATCTTTGTTGTATGAAACAAATACAAGGTATTTGCCATCCGGTGAAGGATGGGCAAACCAATCGTTGTATTCGTCAAATGTTACCTGTTGTTGTTCCGAACCATCGGGTTTCATTCTCCAGATTTTCATCTTACCGGTACGTACCGAGTTGAAGTAAATATATTTTCCGTCGGCTGTGTAATCCGGACCGTCGTCTAAACCTGTAGCACTTGTTAAACGCGTTTCTTCGCCACCATTTACCGGGATAGAATAAATATCAAATTCACCATTTCTTTCAGCACAATAGGCAAGTGTTTTTCCATCGGGCGACCAGCCATGCCAGTACGATGGCGCATTGGGCGTGATCAATCTTGGTTCGCCGCCTTTTAAAGGCAGAATATAAATCATCGATTTGCCTGATTTTTCTTCGTGATGACTTACCACCAATTCGGTATTGTCAGGTGAAATGCCATGATCGTTATTGCAATGTGTAGCAAAGCCAGAGTTTAATTTTACAGGTGTGCCGCCTGTGGTAGATATTTTATAGATTTCTCCTTTCATGTTAAAGAGCAGAAAGCTATCATCTCTCGACCAATTAGGCGCTTCAAAATTTTCTTCCGTTTTATAAATTACTTGCCGTGTTCCTGAATCAATAGAGAAAATTTCCAGTGAGCTTTCAACACGAACGGCTTTTTCTTTGTTATCAGTAGATGTACAGCTAAATAATGTAACGATACAAACGGTTGAAAAAAGTTGACGTACAAGCATATTTTATCTAAAATTTAAAAAGAATTATATAGCAAATATAAACTTTTTATTGATTGTAGAAAGCCGTAAGATATGGTTGCTATAAAATATAAAAGAAGAGCGGCTTTAACCATTATTGCTGTTTCCATAAGTGCTTATTTTAGATAATGAGTAGAGAGTAATGCGGAGCACCAACAAAAGAAAGCGGCTGCTAATTATTTAAATCAACAGTCGCTTTTCTTAAAACGTATTACTTAGAACCTATCCTAAGCCATTGCCAGGGTATAAGCATGAATCGTAAAATAAGTGCCTGCAATTCCCAGCACAATCATCAAATAGAAGAATACTCTGCGGGTGGATGTTTTTTGAATGACTAAACTGATGGCACCAAATACAATACAGATTTGTAGAAAAAGACTTGCAAGATCGTACATATCGCCTGCACCGCCTAACTTATCTGCCTCTTCTTCCCATTGTTTCGCACCGATTGTTGTGCCTTTTTCGCCTGTTTTTTCGTCTTTTAATGCCCACTTATCTTTGTCGATATTAGCAGAACCTTTTAGAATTTCTTCTTTTTCTAAGTCGTAACGTTTGATCTGTTTTGCTTTTTCAAGCTTAAAAGAATCGACAACATTTTTATGTTCTTCTTTTATAGAATTTGTTTTTTCTAATGTACTAAGAAGATCCAATTGTCCTTCATAGAGTGTTTCCTTAATGCTTTTGGCCTGATACCAGTTATACATCTTGGTTTGATTGTTGTGAGCAATCATTTCATCGTCGCCATATCTACCGGCTCCTAAATCATTAATAGCTAAAACAGCTGCAAAAATTGCAATGACAACACCAATTAATAGTTCTAAATTTTTTGCTTCAGGTGCTGCAACTTCTTCATTCATTTCCATAAAAATTATTTCTGATATTTGTTTACGTTTCGGATACTGTCTAAATCGGTAATGTGTAGATGCTTATTTTTTTCATACAACATCAGCATCAAACCATCTTTAAGGCCAACTTCAGGAACCAGCATGTTTTTAGCTTTTGCAAATTCCATTACACTGGTATAAATTTCAGATGCGGGTATGATTACATCGGCACGGTCACTGTTCAGCATTAACACATTGATACGGTCTTCGTAACTGTATTGGGAGACATTGTGCTGAACCTCTTCAATGCGTTTTAATGAAATAATGCGTTTGTCTTTTTTAGATTTTTCAGTGGAGCCAAGTTCAAATATTTTGCCGATGTTACCACCTGTACCAATAGCCGTAACCGGTTTTGGCAGCTTGTCAATATTGTCTTTAACCCATTGTTTCATCTCTGCCCATTCTTCGGGAGCATCCAGACCCTGCAACCTTCTTACCGAACCGATTTTAAAGGAGCGGGCTGCTATTTTTTTTCTGTTTACGAAAAGGTTTAACTCTGTGCTACCACCGCCTACGTCAATGTGAATGTAGCTGCTGTCGTCCAGTTCATTGTGTAGTACCGTATTGATCAGTTCTGCTTCTTTATCGCCATCAATAATGTTGATATCAACGCCTACCAGGCCTTTTACTTTTAAAACAATGTCTTTCCCGTTTTTCGATTCACGCATGGCAGACGTTGCAGAAATCATGTAATCATCCACTTCATACAATTCAAATAAATTTTTAAATGTCTGTATGAGTTTGATGAACTTCATTTCTTTCTCCGCTGATATCATGCCCAAACGAAATACATCTTCACCCAAACGTAAAGGGAAACGCACGTATTCCATTTTTTTAAACATAATCATTCCGTTGTATTCCAAGATTTTGCTTACTTGAAAACGGATAGCGTTAGAGCCGATATCAACTGCAGCTAGTTTCACGTGGTAGTATTTAGTAGTAGTATATAGTTATATCAAAAATACATAGATACTCCATCTTTTAAAAGCTATTTACAGTCTTTGTAGTAAATGATATTGTTTATTGAATTGAGAGTATGAATTTTTCCACTTAGCCTATCGTCAGTCAGGTCTAATAGATTGAATGTTATGTGATTGAAATTATATTTGCGTCTTTTTTGTTCATTGTTCATAGAGGAAGTTTCAATTAAATGAGTTGTCTTTCAGCCTGTAAGTGTGTAGGTTTGTATTTGAGGCTCTTAGTAGAAAGGAATAGTTATGACCAAGGCAGATATAAGAAGCGAATTAGCCAAACGAATTTTGATTTTGGACGGTGCCATGGGTACCATGATTCAGCGTTATACATTAGAAGAAAATGATTTCAGGAATGAAAAATTAAAAGATCATGATCACCCGTTAAAAGGGAATAATGATTTGCTGAGTTTTACACGTCCGGATGTTATTAAAGCAATACACACGCAATATTTAGAAGCGGGTGCAGACATTATTGAAACCAATACGTTTAGTGGTACTACCATTGCCCAGGCCGATTACCGACTGGAACATATTGTGTACGATATTAATTATTACGGAGCAAAGGTTGCCCGCGAAGCAGTAGATGACTTCATGAAAAGGAATCCATCTTCTCCTCAGCGTTATGTTGCGGGAGCAATCGGACCCACCAATCGTACGGCATCAATTTCGCCGGATGTAAATGATCCCGGTTACAGAGCCGTTACCTTTGATGAATTGGCGAAAGCGTACAAAGATCAGGCAATAGCATTGATTGAAGGTGGTGCCGATTTGTTACTGATCGAAACAATTTTTGATACCTTAAATTCCAAGGCGGCAATTTTTGCAATCATGGAATTGTTTGAAGAAACAGGTAAAGAAGTTCCTGTAATGATTTCCGCCACCATCACGGATGCCAGCGGAAGAACATTGTCCGGCCAGACAACCGAAGCTTTTTTAATTTCTGTTTCACACGGACCGTTATTATCTGTTGGTTTGAATTGTGCATTAGGTGCAAAAGAATTACGTCCATATTTACAGGTACTGGCTAAAGAAGCACCATTCTTTGTGAGTGCATATCCGAATGCCGGATTACCGAACGAGTTTGGCCAATACGATCAGACCCCGGCACAGATGGCCGATCAGGTAAAAGTGTTTTTAGAAGAAGGTCTGGTAAATATTATTGGCGGCTGCTGCGGCAGTACACCCGATCACATACAAGCATTGGCAGAGATGGCAAAACCATTTGCTCCACGCAGTTTAGAAGTAGTAGTAGCAGAGTAAGTTATTGTAATGAGTTATAAAATAGGCAAATTGAAATTAAGCGGACTGGAGCCGCTTATCGTTGATAAAGATTCCATTTTCGTAAATATTGGTGAACGTACAAATGTTACGGGTTCAGCCAAATTTTTACGCTTAATCAAAGAAAATAAATACGAAGAAGCGATTGAAGTTGCATTGGATCAGGTGCGGGGAGGTGCGCAGGTGATTGATGTAAACATGGACGAAGGGATGCTTGATAGCGAAGCTGCCATGGTGCGTTACCTGAATTTATTGGCTTCTGAACCTGAAATTTCGCGCGTACCTGTAATGGTCGATTCATCTAAATGGCATGTAATCGAAGCAGGGTTAAAATGCATTCAGGGAAAAGGTATTGTTAACTCAATCAGTTTGAAGGCTGGCGAAAAAGAATTTCTGGAGCAGGCACGTAAAATTAAAAAGTATGGTGCAGCCGTAGTTGTTATGGCCTTTGACGAAGCCGGACAGGCGGACACCTACGACAGACGTATTTCTATTTGTGAACGTTCGTACCGTTTATTGGTTGATACACTTGACTTCAATCCCAACGATATTATTTTTGATCCGAATATTTTCCCGGTTGCTACGGGGATTGAAGAACACCGAAATTATGCATTGGATTTCTTCCGTGCCACGCGTTGGATCCGCGAGAATTTACCTGGTGCACATGTAAGCGGCGGGGTAAGTAACGTATCATTTTCTTTCAGAGGAAATAATACGGTAAGAGAAGCAATGCACTCTGTCTTTCTGTATTATGCAATTAAAGAAGGGATGGATATGGGTATTGTTAACCCAGCCATGCTTGAAGTATATGAGAACATTCCAAAAGATCTGTTAGAACGTGTTGAAGACGTATTGCTAAACAGAAGAGATGATGCAACGGAACGTTTGCTCGAATATGCAGATCGTGTTAAAGGAGTTGATAAGGTTCAGGTTAAAGATCTGGAATGGCGTAAAGGAACTGTTGAAGAACGTCTGACTTATGCGCTGGTTAAAGGGGAAATTGAATTTATTGATCAGGATACGGAAGAAGCCCGTGTTAAATACGTTATTCCGCTGAAAGTAATTGAAGGCCCGTTAATGGCTGGGATGAACGTAGTAGGAGATTTGTTCGGTGAAGGAAAAATGTTCTTACCGCAGGTGGTAAAGAGTGCGCGTGTAATGAAAAAATCCGTTGCCTACCTGATGCCGTTTCTGGAAGCTGAAAAAGCTAAAAACGGAGATCAGCGGAATGCAGGGAAAATATTAATGGCTACTGTAAAAGGCGATGTACACGATATCGGTAAAAATATTGTAGGCGTTGTATTGGCATGTAACAATTACGATATTATTGATATTGGCGTTATGGTGCCGGCAGAGAAAATATTGGAAGTAGCTAAGCGTGAAAAGGTGGATGTGATCGGTCTTTCCGGCTTGATTACCCCTTCGCTGGATGAAATGGTGAATGTGGCTAAAGAAATGGAACGTGAAGGCTTTAAGATTCCATTGTTAATTGGTGGTGCTACTACTTCGCGTATTCATACGGCAGTGAAAATTGATCCGAATTATAGTGGTGCTGTTATTCACGTGCTGGATGCATCAAAAGGTGTTCCTGTAGTTAGTAAATTACTGAGCGATGATGCCAGCGAAGATTTTGTAAAAGAAATGAAGGCTGAATATGCGCAGATGCGTGTTGACTACGCCAATAAACGTGAAGATAAAAATTACGTAACGTATAAAGAGGCTTGTGCGAATAAATATGCTATTGATTGGGATACAGTATCTATTCCTGCACCGAAGCAATTAGGTTCATACTCGTTGAATGATTTTTCGTTAGCAGAATTACGTGCATATATTGATTGGACACCATTCTTTCAGACCTGGATGCTGAAAGGAAAGTATCCGAATATTTTAAAAGATTCAGTAATTGGAGTGGAAGCGACAAAATTGTTTGCCGATGCAAACGAGATGCTGGATAAAGTTATTGCCGAACACTGGCTTACTGCCAATGGTGTTTATGGCCTCTATCCATCGGCGGTTGTGAATGATGATACGGTGGAGGTATATGCAGACGAGACAAGAACTAAGGTGCTTAAGAAATTCCATTTCCTGCGCCAACAAGGTAAAAAAGGAAAAGGGGTACCTAATATTTCTCTGGCAGATTTTATAGCACCGAAAGAAGCAGGCAAGCATGATTATATCGGAATGTTTGCAGTTACTACTGGTATCGGCATTGAAAAACATCTTGAAAGATTTGAAAAAGAACACGATGATTATAACAGCATCATGTTGAAAGCTGTTGCTGATCGTTTGGCGGAGGCTTTTGCTGAATGCCTGCATGCTAAAGTTCGTAAAGAGTATTGGGGCTATGCATCAAATGAGATTTTAAGCAACGAAGAACTGATTAAAGAAGAATATTCTGGTATTCGTCCGGCACCGGGTTATCCGGCTTGTCCTGACCATACTGAAAAACCGGATTTATTTAATTTGCTTGATGCCACAAATAAAACCGGAATTATATTGACGGAAAGTATGGCCATGTATCCTGCATCTTCAGTCTCAGGATTTTATTTTGCGAATGCGGACGCCAAGTATTTTGGTTTAGGAAAGGTTGCCAAAGATCAGGTTGAAGCGTATGCAAATCGTAAAAACATGAATCTTTCGACCATGGAGAAGTGGCTGGCCCCTAATTTGAACTACGATATCTAATAATTATTCAAAATATTGAATTTAATCCCTATTCATAATTATGGATAGGGATTTCTTTTTTTTATTAAGTAAACGGAGTTAAAAGGCTCATTTTTGAATTTCAAATATTAGATAAGTACAATTTTAGCTATTGTCCTCATTGAGTCTTGATTCAATTCCTGATAAAAAAACTTTGCACGTTATAAGTGCTTGTATATTAAAAAGTTGAATTTTAATGTTTCTTTATAAATTGCATTTATTTAAGGAAGTATTATATAATTTGTATATTGAAATAACTCGGTCAGAAGTAAAAATAATCGCATTTCATTGCAATTGGGGGCTTTTTTAGTTAATTTAGTTTTACAATTCCTCCTAGAATTGATCATCTGCAAATAGTGGTTAATTCATTTTTGTAATTAAATAAACATATTTGCTTGACTAAAGTTAAAAATTCTATCGTTGCCCAACGGTAGAATTTTTTTTTGTTCTGCAATTTCATTTCTTCTAAATATTTTATTTCGAAATATTTCTCAAGTACAAAATGTTGATAACCCAGTTACGTAAATTACTACTACGTAAATAATTTTATTGTTCGTAAGTACAAATTAAAAATAACTGAATGCATAAACACATTCAATGAATCATTTTTCAAACTTCCTATTTTGAAATTATAGATTTGTTACACAATCAACTGCTGCGGGTGTATTGTAATCGCTATGTATTTATGTATTTTTGTAAGATTACTAATACAACTATTAAATGAAGGTTACGGAACATATTGCGCAAGCAAAGGGTAAAACATTATTTTCAATTGAAATACTTCCTCCGCTTAAAGGACAAGATATAAAATCAATTTTTGACGCTATTGAACCATTGATGGAATTCAAACCTCCATTTATAGATGTTACGTACCATAGAGAAGATTTTCAGATCAAAGAGCGTGCTGATGGTACGAAAGAAAAGATCACGATACGTAAGCGCCCGGGCACAGTAGGCATTTGTGCAGCTATTATGAATCGTTTTAAAGTTGATGCTGTTCCGCATTTAATTTGTGGTGGTTTTAATCAGCAGGAGACAGAAGATGCATTAATTGATCTGCAATTTTTAGGAATAGATAACGTATTGGCATTAAGAGGCGATCCCATTAAATTTGAAGGAAGTTTTATTCCGAAATCAGGAGGTTATAGTTATGCTTCTGAATTAGTTTCTCAAATCAAAAGAATGAATCAGGGAATCTATGTAGAAGAAGATTTATTAAATGCTACACCAACAAATTTTTGTGTGGGTGTGGCAGCATATCCTGAGATGCACATGGATGCAGAATCTATGGAAATAGATATGAAGAACTTAAAACATAAAGTTGCGTGCGGAAGTGATTATATCGTAACGCAAATGTTCTTCGACAATAAAAAGTATTTGAGTTTTGTAGATAATTGCAGAAAAAACGGAATTGATATTCCGATTATTCCGGGTATTAAACCATTGACTACTAAAAAACAACTTCAGATTTTACCTAAGATCTTTCATTTGGTTATACCCGAAGAGTTAGTTAAAGAAGTAGAAAAATGTAAAGATGACGAACAGGTGCGTCAGGTGGGTATTGAATGGGCTATTCAGCAGTCTAAGGAATTGATGCAGGCCGGCACTCCGGTATTACACTATTACTCTATGGGTAAATCAGATACGGTTAAGTCTATCGCTTCAAAAGTATTTTAATGCAGCCTGTAAACGAACATATTAAACTGATTGAATGTCCAAGGGATGCCATGCAAGGTATCCCGTTTTTTATTCCTACGGATGTAAAAGCAAAATACATCAATACGTTGTTGCGTTCCGGTTTTCATACCATTGATTTTGGGAGTTTTGTTTCTCCCAAAGCAATTCCTCAAATGAAAGATACGGCAGATGTGTTAGATTTACTTCAGCTGGATGGCAACCGTGCCGCGTTACTTTCAATCATTGCAAATGAACGGGGTGCAGAACAAGCATTAACCTATCCTGAGATTGATTATTTAGGTTTTCCATTATCTCTTTCTGAAACCTTTCAGCAAAAAAATACCAATAAAAGCATTGATGAAGCAATGCGTACTGTAGATGCCATTCAGCATTTATGTATTCGCCACAATAAAAACCTGGTTGTATATCTTTCTATGGGCTTTGGCAATCCTTATGGCGAAGCATATAACCCATCTACTGTAATTGAATTTGTAGAACAGCTGGATCAATTGGAAATTACAACCATTTCCTTGTCGGATACCATTGGCAGTTCTGAACCGGAATTGATTAAAAGTTTGTTCCGCAATTTATTGCCTTCATTTCCGCACATCGAGTTTGGGGCACATTTTCATTCCCGACCGGAAACGGCCCGATTAAAAATACGAGCGGCACTTGATGCCGGTTGCAAACGTATTGATTCAACCATTATGGGAATAGGCGGCTGTCCGATGGCAGATGATGAACTGGTTGGAAATATTAATACAGAACTTCTTATAGAAGAATTAACAACCAGAGATATAGCTACAGGTATTAAACCTGCATACTTTAACGAAGCCTTAAAACAGGCATCAGAAATATTTATGAAATAATGCAGCCTGCTGCAATAAACATATAGACAGATGAAATCTAAGAAAATAATCGTTGATATTTTTATTCCATGTTTTGTAGATCAGGTGTATCCTGAAACTGGTTTTAACATGGTAAAGATATTAGAACGCTTAGGTTGTGAAGTACACTATAACCCAAATCAGACATGCTGCGGACAACCGGCATTCAATGCGGGGTTCTTTGATGAAGCAAAAGATGTTGCAGTAAAATTTCTAAAAGATTTTTCTACACCAAACCGATATGTGGTTTCGCCTTCGGCATCTTGTGTAGGTATGGTATGTAATAGTTACAGCCGCTTGTTCGATTCTACTTCTTATGTATTGGATTATAAACGCGTGAAGCAGAATACGTACGAGTTTACGGAATTTGTTACTAAAATACTGGGCGTGACTTCTATACCGGGAGCTGTATTGGATGCAAAAATTACTTATCATGATTCGTGCAGCGGATTGCGGGAATGCAAGATTAAGGAAGGGCCGAGAGCATTGTTAAATAATGTAAAAGGACTGGAGCTGGTTGAATTGAAAGATAATGAAACCTGCTGTGGATTTGGTGGTACGTTTGCCGTGAAATTTGAACCAATCTCTGTAGGTATGGCTGAACAGAAAGTGATGAATGCACTTGATACCGGCGCATCTATTATTGTATCAACAGATGTATCTTGTTTAATGCATTTAGAAAGCTATATCAAACATAAAAACCTTCCGATTAAAACCATGCATATCTGCGATGTGCTTGCCAGTGGGTTGTAAAAATATTCCGATTCGTTATCTATTGAAATAATTCCGTTATGCCAACGTACCGTTTGTTAAGCCTTGAAGAACTTACTGAGCTGGAAAAAGAATTTGTTGAATACCTTGTATTAAATGGTATTACCGCAGAGGACTGGGTTCGTATGAAAGAAGAAGATAAGGCAGGAGCGGAACAGATTATTGAATTGTTCAGTGATGTAGTGTTTGAAGGGATCTTGCGTAAAGTAAATTATTTAGAATATCGGGCGGAGAATTTTGTACACGCATTTCAATGTTTACCGGATAAGCTGGTCTTGGTTGCTATGGAAACAGAAGATGAAGAGAATGTAAATTTTTTAGACAGCGCTTTTATTGCAGAAGCAACACTCAACCCACCCGATAAATTATTTGTACGTACAAGTTCTAAAACTTATTCCAAAACCCGGGAATTGGAACTGTTTGATATGATTCAGGCCGGATGCACCATTTCGGATGGCGGTTTATTTAAGGCCTTGTGTTTGAAGTTGTAGGTTTTATAGTTTCTAGGGGCATCGCCCCTAGAAATAATCTATCAATAGCACTAATAAAACTAAAACGCTCTATTCACCGATAGCATCCATCTGAAGGCTCCATAATTCTCGCCTACGACAGGTGCGTTGATCCATAGCGGGAAGTCTGCGCGTATTGTTAACGGAGTAACATCATACGGAGAAAATTTAAGCGTCATACACGTACCTAAACCGGCATCCATGCGCATGCTGCTCCAATAATTTTTATTTGATACCTTATAGTTCAGAATGCCTGCATCAAAGAAACCATACATATCAAAATGGATATTTTTTGTAAAGCCTTTAGCTTTTAATTTAATGTATTTATCAAAGTCAAGTTCCATATTTACGGCACCGCCCGATTGTCCATTGTATGCCATTACAACAGTGTCGCCTTTTGAAGTAGATATTTTTTCTGTACATAGATTACCTGCGTAGCCGCGCAAGTTTAATCCGCCGCCATATTGAAAATGATTTGTAGTACTTTGGTAGCCCAACCAGTCGTATGGAACAAACCCAATGGCTCGTGTATATTTATTGTCAATCATTTGTTCCTGATTTGCACCTGCTGTATATAAAGAACTTTCTAATGGAATTCCACCCAAACCAAGTTGAGCAAAAGCACGTGTGCGGAGGTCTAATTTTTTTGTTACCGCATAATTGTTTTTAGCTTCAGCAGTAAGCTGTGAATAATTGTAATCACTGGCTATAAATGGCGCGCGCAAACTGAAGTTTAATGTTCCGCTGCCTTTTGTATATGTATAGTTTCGAAGTACAGAAATATTGAAAGAGGCATTGACCCATTGTGTCGATTGGTTTCTTACACCCCATTCTGTTGGATATAGTAAATACGGTTGATAATTATATTGATTAACCAGATACTTTGCAAACACCGATACTTTGGTATAGCGCGGGTTGCGTTGATCCTGTTTGCGAAATATTTTTTCAATACCAAATATACCTTTCCAGATACCTGCATTGAATGCCAGCTGAGAATTTGCTGTCAGTTCTTTTGACACATGATTGAGTTGTCTGTTATATATAGCATTGAAAGCAATGTATTGTGGTTTCTTATCTGTAGGTGTTCGTAGATTTTGCCCGATTGTTGTATTGCCCCAAACGCTTATATGGTAATTGTATTTGTTGAAATACTTGCCTTCTGCGTGCGCCCCTAATTGAATGCCATCAAAACCGTTATACCAAACATCGGGTCGTATGTAATTGCGGCGGTACTTCCAGCTTTCTGCTTGCGGTACCCGATGATCCAACTGCCAGGTACGGTTTGTTTTTTTACCCCATTGGTTATTAGAATTATCAGCATCTGCCAGCAGCATTTCCGGATCAATGATCACAGATTTAATTTCAGGAATTGCTGCTATTTTTGCTGTATCAGAAGTAACGTCTATTTTAGCCGTGTACGTTGGTTCTAAGAGATCCCAGCCATACCACTTAGGTAATATGATATCAGATGTTTGAGGCTTGAACCATGTATTCGGAATCAAATAATTTTGCTTTCTGCCATCGTCAAATACAACCGTAAATTTTAAAGGCATATTCATTCTGCCGATGCGCTCAAACGTAATAGAATATGTCTTTTTTTCTTTGCCCGAATAAACCTGTTTCACATCTTTTACTTTGTAATCAATGTGTTTAGTCGTTTCCAGCCACTCATCGAAAAACCAGTTTAAGTCTGTTTTTGCATATTCAATAATCGCCTGTCTGAAATCTTCGGGGTAGGGATGTGCAAATTTCCATTTCTGTACATAATGTTTCATCGCTCCTATGAATAGAGAATCACCAAGTACGTATTTTAAATTGTATAGCATGGTTCCGGATTTATAATAGACCAGACCATAATTGCCGCTGTGTCTTACAGCGCCGTTGAATGCACAGGAGTGTGTGTTTAATTGTTCGTCGTAATTTTCTGTTACGTGATTCAGATAAGGATAGTATAAATTTTCATATCGGTTGTCTGAAGAATCCAGGTATTTATTGATAAACTTTTTAGGGTGTACACGCGCACGTGTTTTTCCTACAATCTTATCCATGCTCCACACCGTTAAAAACTGGGTAAAACCTTCGTCCATAAATGCACGGTACGTTTCATTCGAGCCGACCATGCCATAGAACCACATGTGTCCTACCTCGTGCGATAACAGGTATTGGTGCTGCGGATATGTTCCGTTGTCAAGTGTAAGCATAGGATATTCCATGCCGTCTTTTGCATCTGCAACAATAATTTTTGGCCAGTCGTACATGCCAAAATCATTAGAATATGTTTTAATGACCTGAGCCGTATACCAGCCGGATAGCTGCCATTTGGAAGCATGCGGTTCCTGAGCAAGAGTAATAACTTTTACGCCGTTCCATACTACTTCACCGATGCGGTATAAAGGATCTGCAGTGAAAGCAAAATTGTGTACGTTTTCTGCATGATAGCGCCAGGTTTTTGTTTTGCCTTTTTCTTTTGGAATAATAATAGACGGAGCTTCGTTCAGAGGTTTCTTAGCGAAATTTTTAATGTCAAGTTTTGCACGTAAACTATCCGGAAACATTTCTGCTTCATTCGTTAAAACGCCTGTTGCGTCCACAACATATTCCTGCGGAAATGTAAGCGCAATATCAAAAGTTCCGAAGTCGTGATAAAATTCTTTATCCAGATCCTGATCGGTTGTCCAGCCAAACTTCTGGTCGTATACACAAATAGAAGGATACCAGAATACACCGTCGAAATGTTTGGTATTGAATGTTTCATAAAACTTCATTCTGCGACGCATACTTCCATTATCGTAGTATGTTCTGAATTTCATTGTTACAACCAGTGAATCGCCGCTAGCTAATGGTTGATTCAGCAATACCTTCATGATGGTATTGTCCAGTTCAATTTTTACAGCTTCTCCGTTTACCTGAATATTATCAGTAGTTGTTCCCAAACCTTCCTGTTCGTATTTTCCATACTTAATCGGAATTTTATTATTCTGATTGAGATTTTCATAATAAGAACCTGGTTGTGCGGCATTCTGAAATAAATGAAAATACAATTCGGTAAGTGTATTGGGCGAATTGTTCCAATAGATCAGTTTGTAAGAATCTCCGGTTATGGTATTGAGTGAATCATCCAACGTGGCATCGATGATATAATGTACATCCTGCTGCCAGTAATCTGCACGCGGTAATTTGTTTTTCCAATACAGTTTATTTTCTGCAGAACGAAACGTGTTGACAGGTAAGGCCGTTGTTTGTGCAACAGCAATCTGTGCGGTAATAAGTAATAGTGCCAGGTATAAGTATTTCATAAATTAATTTCGGCAATAGGTATAAATTGCAGCTTTTGCGGCGAGTACATTTAAGCTGTCTGCTTTGTAAAATAAACTGCAGGCGCCAGGCAGATCTTTTTCATGGAATCGGATCTGTCCTTTAAAATAATACGCTTCGCCTTTCTGAGGATTTCCTTTAATGGCCCTGTTTAGCGAAGCCAGAGCAAAGTCTTCATTTCCTTCGTTAAAATGACATAAGCCTATTTTAATGATTGACTCATAGGATTTAGGATGCTGTACTAAAAAGAGTTCGTAAAATTTTCGTGCCTCAGAATATTTTTTTTGATGAAAGCCAATATCACCTCTATAATAAATCAGGCTGTCGTTTTCTTTTAAATCCTGTAGGCGATCGATACTGTTTAATTGATTTAAGGCTGCACTGTAGCTGCCGATTTTTAATAAGCTTTTAACTATTTTCAATCCCGTTCTTAATTTGTCAGTATTGGATTCATAATTCTCATACGCACGCTTATAGTATAATGATGCAACCGAATCAATGCCCTGGATATCGGAATAAAGCTCGTTACTTGCAGCTTCGTTTTCATTCGTATAATTTTTCTGAAGTTCCAGATTAAAGTAGAATAATTCCAGTGAATTGTTTTGAGAGAGTTTCGTGTATATGTCGCCCATTTTTTCATTGATCTCCGGGCTGTTCATATTCTTATCTAATGCTTCCAGATAATAACCCATTGCCTGAGCATTGTTGCCTTTTAATTCTTCTTTCAATCCTTCTGTGAAATATTTTTTGGAAGAATATTCATTCATGAAATTATAAAACCAATAACAACCCATAATAAAAACAAGGGAGCCAATGGCTATATAGGTATAGTAGGAATTTAGCTTTTTTTGTTCGGAAGCAGAACGTGGTTTCGCTCCGGATGAATTGGGCTTTCGATAATTTGATTGTGCATACGTTGCTTGCGGAGGGCGTTGATAGCTGCGCTGTTGGTTATTGCCCGTCTGTCTGTTTTGTTGCTGTTGTGGATTTTGTGCGTAATGTAAACGTAAGTCGTACGTTTTTCTTGCTTGTGCATCAGAAAGCGTTTGATACGCTTCATTGATTTTTTTGAAATGCTCTTCGTAAAATTTTTCGCCCGGATGTTTATCCGGATGATATTTTTTGGCCAATTCTTTGAATGCTTTTTTTATATCTGCATCCGTTGCATATCTGGATACACCTAATATTTCATAGAAAGTTGAAGCCATAAATTAATCCTGTTCCTTTTAAAGCGTATGAAGATAGAAAAAGCAGTTAAGTTCACAAAGTGAAACAAACTGCTTTTATCAACCATTCGAAAAATAAGTTGCCTACCGAAGTGTAAATTTTTTACCGGGCAGCGCTTTTATGATCCCTTTGAATTCCATCTGCAGTAATACAGAGCTGATTTTCTGCATGGGCAACTGTGCCTTCCAGCTTAGTTCATCGATATGAATGTCCTGATTATCGGTTAATACGGCGTAGATCATCAATTCATCTTCTTCAAGATCAGAAAGAATGAGGTGTTTACCGGTATTTTGTGCAGGTGTGATATCCCAATTCAGCAGTTCGATCAAGTCACTGGCTGCAGTTAAAGCATGTGCTTTGTTCTGTTTGATCAGATTGTTGCAGCCTTCCGATGTACTGTCTGTTATTCTGCCTGGTACCGCCATTACTTCGCGGTCGTATCCGTTGGCAATCTCTGCTGTTATTAAAGCACCGCCCGATTGTGTTGCTTCAACTACAATAGTTACGTCAGCAAGTCCTGCAATGATGCGGTTTCGTGCCGGAAAACGCATAGGCTCTGCTACAGAACCAAATGTATATTCGCTCATTAAACCACCTTGTTCAATCATTTTAGCTGCGGTGTTTTTATGTACAGAAGGGTAGATGATATCGACTCCGTTTGCCATGACACCAATGGTTTCAAGCCCCAGTTCAAGCGCATCCCGGTGTGCCTGTATGTCAATACCGTACGCCAGTCCGCTTATGATGACCGGTTTGTAAGAAGCTACTTCTTCTAACAGTTTACGCACAGTACTTTTACCGTATTCCGTGGCTTTGCGTGTGCCAACAATTGCAATGGATTTCGGTGGATTTGCAGCTGTGGTACCTTTATAATAAAGCAATGTAGGAGCATCGGGTAATTGTTTTAAACGTGCCGGATAATCTGAATCCGTATAAAACAAGATTTGTGTGTCAGACTTTTCGGCTTTCTTTACAATGAATTCTGCTTCGTCTAAAACGGAAGATTTTTGAATGTTTTCAACCGTTACATCACCAATCCCCGGAATGTTTTTGAGTTTTCCTTTTGGTGTTTTAAAAATCTGTTCGGCACTGCCGCAATAACTAATCAGCGTTTTAGTTGTAGCTGCGCCAACGCCAGGGATAAGGCCCACGGCAACCTGGTAAATTTTTTCCTGCATAGCTGGGAGGAAGGTTTTAAGTTTTAGGTAATAAGTTTTAAGGCTGGTAAAGTAGGATTTAAGATGTTAAGTTAAAATATAGAAAGAATGAAAAGAATGTAGTTTGACTTAATTGAATACGAATAAAAAGTTACGACTCTTAATACATAAAACTTTAAACCTATAACATACTTATTCCATCTGCTTCTTCAAGTCAACTAAAAAGTCGCGCACGCGCTGAAGCGAATCGAGTAACTCTAATTTATCTTTTGATTTGTGACGATCTGTTTTCAGCATTTCTTTTGCGCCTTGTAAGGTGTAGCCACGCTCTTTTACGAGATTATAAATCAGACGAAAATTTTCAATGTCTTCTTTGGTGAACTGACGGTTGCCGCGTCTGTTTTTCTGAGGTTTGATAATATCGAATTCTGTTTCCCAAAAACGAATCAGGGAAGGAGCAACTTTAAACATGGTGGATACTTCACCAATACTAAAATATTTTTTCTCTATATCTTTCTCTTTGTAAGGCAATTTAATAGCTGTGTTTGTATGAATACCTGAGCTGATTTCATTCAAAAATACATATTCCCTCCGTTACATGTTCTGCCTGATCCGCGTTCATTTTTAATTCTTTTCCACATTTGTGGAAAAACGCTCATTCTGAACTGTTTTCAGGAAGCTCAAAAGGCATTAAAAGCTAAATCTATTCCACAAAATGGGGCTTTTAACGTGGTTTTTTCCTAAATTTGAATCTTATAGTTTTAATGTTGAAAACCTTAGTTTGAGTATGTCTTCGTTTATGACCTCAGCCGAAATCCGTCAGCAATTTCTGGATTTCTTTGCCTCTAAAGGCCACCAAATTGTTCCTTCCGCACCGATCGTAAATAAAAATGATCCGACGTTGATGTTTACCAACGCCGGTATGAATCAGTTTAAAGATTTCTTTTTAGGAAATGAAACACCTAAATACCGCCGTATTGCAGATACACAAAAGTGTCTGCGTGTATCCGGCAAGCACAATGACCTGGAAGAAGTAGGTATTGATACATATCACCACACCATGTTCGAAATGCTTGGCAACTGGTCGTTCGGAGATTATTTCAAAGAAGAAGCTATTGCTTGGTCGTGGGAATTATTGACTTCGGTATACAAACTTCCGAAAGACCGTTTGTATGTAACAATTTTTGAAGGCGATGATAAAGAAAAATTAGCGCGTGATACCGAAGCGTATAATTTCTGGAAAAAATGGATTGCAGAAGACCGCATCTTATTAGGAAATAAAAAAGATAACTTCTGGGAAATGGGCGAGCAGGGGCCATGCGGGCCGTGTTCGGAAATTCACGTGGATCTTCGTTCAGAAGAAGAAGTAAAAGCTGTTGATGGTAAAACATTGGTGAACAATGATCACCCGCAGGTTGTAGAAATATGGAATAATGTATTCATACAGTTCAACCGTAAGGCTGATGGTTCGCTGGAAGAACTTCCGGATAAGCACGTAGATACCGGTATGGGTTTCGAACGTCTGTGTATGGCGATTCAAAAGAAAAAATCCAATTACGATACGGATGTGTTTACACCTATGATTGATTTCGTAGCAAATGCATCGGGTATTAAATACGGTACAGATGAGAAAACAGATATCGCCATGCGCGTTATGGCTGATCACATCCGGGCTATTTCATTCGTTATTGCCGACGGACAATTGCCATCGAACAATAAGGCCGGTTATGTAATCCGCCGTATTCTTCGTCGTGCAGTGCGTTATGCATACACATTCTTAAATTTAAAAGAACCATTCTTATACAAGCTGGTTGCTGTATTGGCAGATCAGTTGGCGCATGTGTTCCCGGAGCTGAAATCTCAACAGGATTTTGTTGCGAAGGTAGTACAGGAAGAGGAAATTTCTTTCCTGCGTACACTTGATATCGGTTTAAGTAAACTGGAGCAAATCAGAGAAGAGTTAAAAGCAAAGAAGTCAAACGTTATTGATGGTAAAACTGCTTTTGAATTATACGATACCTTTGGTTTTCCCTTAGACTTGATTCAGTTGATTGCTCGTGAGAACGGATTAAATGTAGACGAAGCTGGCTTTGATGTAGAAATGGCTGCGCAGAAACAACGTTCTAAAAAAGCAGCGAGCGTTGAAACGAGCGACTGGACAATTGTAACTGAAGACGATGAAGTGGAGTTTGTTGGTTACGATCATCTAATCTCTTCTTCCAGAATCATTAAATACCGTCAGGTTAAAACTAAAGGCAAAGATCAATATCAATTGGTATTAGATACAACACCTTTCTATGCAGAGAGCGGCGGACAGGCTGGCGATACAGGGACCTTGACGCAAGGTGCTCAGAGGATAAAAGTTCTGAATACACAAAAAGAAAATAACTTAATCATTCATATTACAGAGCAATTGCCGGCAGATTTAAAAGTGGTAGTGGAGTGTAAAGTAAATGTATTGCAGCGTTCACTTACGGAGAACAATCACTCAGCAACGCACTTGCTGCATGCAGCGCTTAAACAAGTATTGGGTTCACATGTAAACCAAAAAGGTTCGTTGGTAAACGAATCGGTATTGCGTTTCGACTTTTCACACTTCTCTAAAGTAACAGAAGAAGAATTGAAAAAAGTAGAGTTGATCGTGAATGAAAAGATCCGTGAAAATATTTCGTTGAACGAACGCAGAAATGTACCGATTGAAGAAGCGAAGAAACTAGGAGCGATGGCTTTATTCGGCGAGAAGTACGGCGAGTATGTACGTATGATTACCTTTGATGATTCGTTCTCACGTGAGTTGTGCGGTGGCACACACGTTTCATCCACAGGGAAAATTGGTTTCTTTAAAATTACCAGTGAATCATCGGTGGCGGCTGGTGTGCGCAGAATAGAAGCTTTAACAGCAACAGCTGCAGAAGTATTTGTTGACGAACAACAGACAACACTTGCTAAGATTACAGAATTGATGAAGAATCCAAAAGACTTAGTAAAGTCGCTGGAGGATTTGTTGGAAGAACGTATTGTGCTGCAAAAACAGTTAGACGAATATCAGGCAGAGAAATCAAAAGTAATTGCTAATAATTTAAAAGGTACTATTGAAAAGGTTAGTGGTATCAATTTAATTCATGCTAAAGTTACATTACCTTCTGTAGATGCGATGCGTCAGGTAGCCTATGATTTGAAGCATACAACGGAGAATTTAGTTCTTGTATTGGCTGCGGATGTTCAGGGTAAACCAAATATTGCGGTAATGATCTCCGATAATTTAGTTGCTGATAAAGGATTGAATGCGTCACAATTAATTCGTGAATTATCGAAAGAAATACAGGGCGGCGGCGGCGGACAGCCATTCTATGCAACAGCAGGAGGAAAAGAATTAAGTGGATTGGATAAAGTTGTTAGTATGACAGGTTCAACTTGGGTTAATACAGTAGTTTTAAAACCTGTAGCTGAAAAGAAATAATACAACAGATAAGAATTATGGATCAATCAATTATAGATAAATATCAACCGGTTATCGGTTTAGAGGTTCACGCGCAGCTTTCAACCTTGAGCAAAATATTTGCTTCGGACTCTGCTGAGTTCGGTAGTATGCCGAACACGCATGTAAGTGTTATTACACTTGGGCACCCGGGTACATTGCCGAAACTGAACAAGAGAGTAGTTGAATATGCTATCAAGATGGGCTTGGCTTGCGGTTCAGAAATTAACAGACTTACATTTTTTGATCGTAAGAATTATTTCTATCCCGATCTTCCAAAAGGCTTTCAAACAACACAAGATAAAGCACCGATCTGTATCGGCGGCAATATTAAAATAAAATTGAAGAATACGGAAGGACAAACCATTCGTCTGAATCGGATTCACATGGAAGACGATGCAGGTAAAAACACGCACCTTGCCGGCGAAGTAGATACGCTGGTTGATTACAACCGTGCAGGTGTTCCGTTAATTGAAATTGTTACTGAACCTGATATTCGTACGTCTGAAGAAGCATACGCCGTTATGACGGAGATCAGAAAGCTGGTGCGTTATCTGGAGATCTGTGATGGGAACATGGAAGAAGGTTCCATGCGTTGCGATGCCAACGTATCTGTTATGCTGAAAGGTGCAAAAGAATACGGAAAGAAAGTAGAAGTTAAAAACATGAACTCTGTGCGTAACGTACAGCGTGCGATTGATTTTGAAATTCTGAGACAAATAGAACTGATTGAAAAAGGAGGGGAGATCATCTCTGAATCCCGTCAGTTTGATGCGGTAGACGGTTCTACACACGGTATGCGTACCAAAGAAGAATTGAACGATTACCGTTATTTTCCGGAACCCGATCTACAGCCTGTTGCCGTAAGTGAAGCATGGTTAGCAGAAATCAAGGCAAGCTTACCTGCATTGCCGCAGGAGTTGTATGCAAAATTCTCGAACGATTATAAACTTTCCGAGTACGACGTTCAGGTATTGACCGATACCAAAGAGATTGCGTTGTATTTTGATGAAGTGTGTAAGCATACCAAAAATTATAAATCAGCAGCCAACTGGGTTACAGGCGCGGTGAAATCTTATTTGAATGAACTGGCCTTGCATGTTAAAGATCTGAAGATAGAGCCGAAGCAATTGGCTTTATTGGTTGATCTGATTGATTTGGGTAAAGTGAATACAACGATTGCGAATCAATCCATCTTTCCTGAATTATTAAAAGGTACATCTAAAACGCCTCAGCAGTTAGCGGAAGAAATGAATCTGATTCAGCAGAGTAATACAGATGAATTGATTCCATTGATTCAGGAAATTGTAGCGAAGTATCCGGCAAAGGTTGCAGAATACAAAGGCGGTAAAACAGGTATTCTTTCCATGTTTATGGGAGATCTGATGAAGGCTACCAAAGGTAAAGCCGATCCGAAAGTTGCTACCGAATTAATCAAACAAGTACTAGAAGCATAATTCTTTATGAAAAAGAATTTACGTATATATTTATTCGTTGCTGCAACGATTGCTGTTTTGTTTTCGTGTTCAGATGAAAAGAAAACGGAAGAAGGAAAGGATGCCGCTATTCATTATTCTGTACACGGAACAATAACAAATGCCGGCGCTGGCAAGGCCTATCTGGAATCAATCAAAGGTAAACAATGGGTTGTAATTGATTCGTCTGAATTAAAGAATGGCGAAGTGGATTTTTCAGGAACAATTGACACCGTTGATATATACAGACTTCGATTAACAAACAATTCGTATCTGCCTTTAATTCTTAATGCCGATACGATAGCTTTTAAAGCAGACGCAAGCAACTTTTTTGAAACGGTAACATATACAGGCAGCAAAGACAATGAAACGTATGCGAACTTCAATAAGAAGATTTTAGCATTCAATAAAACACATACAGGTTTGTCTAAGATGCTGGATTCTTTGAAGCACGTAGTAGCGCCATCGATTATAGCAACAAACTGTATGAATGAGATCAAGAGCGTTGAAGCCGATATGAAGGCATTTGTGCAGCAGTCTATTAAAGCGAATACGGCTTCTCCTGTGGTATTCAGTATGCTGAGTTATGCTGATTGGGAAAATGATTTTCCTTTTATTGAATCCGTTACTACTACAATAAAACAACAACAGCCAAACTATAAGTATACAAAGAGCCTGGTAACAAATGTGTCTCAATACAAAACATATTTGGATCAGAAGCTTGCTAAAGAAAAGGGCAACCCTGCTGCCATTGGTAAAGAAGCTCCTGAGTTTGTATTGCCGGATGTAAATGGAAAGATGATCCGTTTGTCTTCATTCAGGGGTAAGTATATTTTGTTGGATTTCTGGGCATCGTGGTGTGGGCCATGCAGACAGGAATCGCCGAATGTTGTTAAAGCCTATAATAAATATAAAGGCAAAAATTTTGACATCTTCAGTGTTTCCCTGGATGACAATAAAGATAAATGGTTGAATGCTATACAAAAAGATGGTTTAACATGGACACATGTAAGTGATTTGCATGCATGGGAATCATCTGTAGTGCGTTTGTATCAGGTAGAAGGAATACCGGCTACCTTTTTGTTAGATCCTAAAGGGGTAGTAATTGCGCGTGATTTACGTGGAAACGAGCTGGAAGAAAAGTTGGAAGAATTATTGAAATAAGGTTATGTTGAAATTGAATGAAGAGTTAAAGGATAAGATTTCGTATGCACTTATTGCAATAATTTTATTGACAGCAGTGATACCATTGGCAATGACGGTTGAGGCAGGAACGCTTGTTTTGTTACGCGCTCTTTTTGTCGGATTATTGGCAGGTTTGTATTTGTTAACTGCTGAAACAAAAGATTTATTCTTCCTCACTTTCGGTTCTTTTGTGGTAATGTCTGCTGTGCAGCTGGTATCGCCTGCTTTAGATGCAGCATATCTAAAAGTGTTGTTTGCATTACCTTTCCTGTTATCAGCAATCGCTTTTGGAGTACTCGCATATAAACATAGTAAAGAATTTAAAACATTTGAAATGCTTGAATTTTTATTGGTTGTGTTTCTGTTGATCTCAGCAACGAAATATGCTATAGAAACTGAGTATTCTATATATTATGCTTTTGGTACGTGTTTTTTAATTGCAACACTGATCTATAATAATAATTTGTGGATGCGTTATAAAGATTCAGAAAAAGAATTGTTATTTTTTTTACTTGCGATATCTTTTGTTGAGGTAATACAGGTGAGTGCGAAGTTTATTTCGTTTTAGGAAATAAGAAAATTGATCTTAAAGTAAAACGTCGTCGAGGTTGTAAACCTCGACGACGTTTTTTTATTGTGGGAGTTTTTGTAACAGCTGTTGGCGTGTTTCGACCTTATCCTAATCACAAATCAACCCGCTTCAACTATTGTTAGAGTTTTCCACACTCACCTAATCACGTATCAACTGGCTGTTGTGCCTTTTCTGGCCAACAGCTCACTGCAGTATGGTCTTAAATTGAGGAAACATTATTAGTTGTCAGTCGTGGTGGAAAAGCAAGGCTTTGTAACTTTCTGGAAGAGTATCTGTATTCAAGCGCAAAATATTATTCGAGTTCAGATTTTAATGATGAAATATTGACACATTATCGCTAACAGACATTGGGCTGTAGGCCGTTGACACAACAGCCGGTAGAGCAGTAGTTAGGATAGAGATGGTGAACGCCAACAGCTGTTAAAAAGTAAAACGTCGTCGAGGTTATAAACCTCGACGACGTTTTTATGCATTGGTTTGTAACAATCTATATGCTGCACACTAAAACAATTTCAGTGTGCAGCATATAGATTGTTATTTTAAATTCACAATAACCTTATATATTTCACCTTGAAATGTATAAGGTACATCATAGTCGTGGGTTACAGGTGTACCAAAGTCTTCGCCTACATCTAATGTTTCATCGGCTGAGAATCTACTTGGAACAGTCTTCGGAATATTTCCTTCTGCAACTTTTTTACCATCAACTAATAAGGTAACATTTGCCGATTTACCAGCTCCGCCACCGGCATAATCAAAATTCATGACTACTGTATGTTTACCACTCGTCAATGCTGTTGGCGATTTTATCGTCCATTTATGTTCAGGATAGTGAGAGAATGCATACGAGAAAGTTGGTTTTCCTTTTTGCAGCATGAGTGCAAAACCTGCAAAATATCCTCCTTGAGTAATAATCACTCCGCTGCAACCTGCTTTGACTTCTATTTCAGCCGTAATACTGAAGGACGTATTTTTCATATTAGGAGCCATGCCTTCTGTTATACGTGAAGTACCTTCGTGAAAAACATACTCGGTTCTTCCTTTATTCAGATTCGGACGATTTTCAGGATTAACTCTGTCGATATAACGGTCGTCGAGCGGGAATACTTTATATTTCTCCGCTTCTTCCATAAATGCTTGTTGCATTTCTTTTAGTTTATCCGGATTTTTTGCAGCAACATCCTCTGTTTGACTAAAATCTTTTGTAAGGTCATACAACTCCCACTTGTAGTCTTTAACAGGGTCTTGTGATGGTATAGGATGACCTTGCCAAGGTAAATTTCTCGGTGTCGTACTTGCCATCCAGCCGTCTTTATATAATGCTCTGTTAGCGATAATTTCAAAGTATTGGGTAGTATGCGTTTCGGGAGCATTCGCATTATCAAAAGTATATACTAAGCTTTTTCCTGCCATAGGTTCTTGTGTAAATCCATCTACAATTTTTGGCTGTGGTATATTAGCTGCTTCAAGAATGGTAGGAACGATATCTGTAATATGTGTAAATTGGCTGCGTATCTGCCCGGTTTGTTTAATTCTTGCAGGCCATGAAATAACCATTCCTGTGCGACTGCCTCCTAAATGTGAAGCTATTTTTTTATCCCATTGATAAGGCGTGTTCATCGCATGCGCCCAGCTATGAGAATAGTGTTCAGCCATCCACGGTCCTCCAAAATCATCCAGATGTTTCAGCATAAAATCCTCGGTATCTACTTCTCCGTTTACCATAATGCCAATTTCACTTGTCAATCCTTGTCCTGTTGGGTCTTCGGCACTTGCACCGTTATCACCCATTATAAAGATAACAAGTGTATTGTCCAATTCGCCCATATCTTTAATTGATTGAATGACTCTTCCGACCTGGTAATCACAATAAGCTAACTGCGCAGCATATACTTCCATTTCTCTTGCACAAACCTTTTTCATACCAGGGCTCAGAGCATCCCATTTTTGATACTCAGCCGGAGTGGGTGCCAGTTTTGCATCTTTAGGTATAATGCCCATTTGCTTTTGTTTTTCATACGTCATGATGCGTTGCTTATCAAAACCGTGATCAAATTTGCCTTTAAATTTCTGAATCCATTCTTTTGGTGCCTGATGCGGAGCATGTGCTGAACCCGGTGTGTAATAAGCAAAGAAGGGCTTTTTAGGAGAGACAGATTTTTGTGTATGAATCCAATTGATTGCGTGATTTGCTAAATCCTCGTCTAATATATAATCTTCGTTTACTTTGCCATTTACTAAATACGGGTCTATAGGTTTGGTATTTTCCATCAAGGCAGGTCTGAATTGATGAGCATCTGCTCCAAGGAATCCGTAAAAATATTCAAAACCTAAACCCGTAGGTCATAGATTAAAAGGACCAGCCGGGGTGGATTGCCAATCAGGAACATTGTGATTTTTACCAAACCACGATGTTCCGTAACCATTGTAAGTTAACGTTTTGCCTATGGTTGCTACACTACGCGGCACTAAGCTGTTATAGCCGGGAAAAGGAGTTGAAAACTCCATAATAATACCTGTAGCGGCAGTATGATGATTTCTACCTGTAATAAGAGCAGCTCTCGAAGGCGAGCAAACTGCTGTAGTATGAAAACGGTTGTACTTTAATCCATTACTTGCAAGAGAATCAAAAGTAGGAGTAGGAATAGGTCCTCCAAAAGTAGAGCTTGCTCCAAAACCAACATCATCAATCATAACCAATAGCACGTTAGGGGCTGCTTCGGGTGCGCTGATTTCCTTCGGCCATTCAATGGGGTCGGAGTCTTTTATATTAGGTGCAATTTTACCTGTTTTTTGATACGCTTCTATTGGTAAAACCGTTCTGTCAGGCCAGTTCTCTTGCACCGGTTTATCCTGTGCCGATTTATCCTGTTCATTTACTGAACAAGAAGAAAGCAGTGCAATGAATGCACACCATAAGATGTTTTTCATAATGTAAAGTATTATTGATTGCTACTAAATTAATTAATTGAATTATACTATATAATTATCATACTCTGTTTTTTGCATAAATATTCCGACCGGCACTGTCGCACATGCATACGCTTATCTGGTTGATACAGGTACCCTGATACTACTATCCACCTTAAATTGGTATGATGATTTTACTAGAAGCGCATGTGTATTTCATGTGTTACTAGTTTAACTCTTTTATTAAATGGACACCTAAATTTTGAATATCGAAAAAAACAAAAATGCATTTATCCATTCAAAAATTAGCTCGCCTCTAAATATCGGTTCTTTTGAGAATAAAACAAACAATTTTGTATGTGTTTATTCCGTAACCTTGGTTTGTGGCACGCAAAACAAAATCTGCTTTTGCAATTAAGTACCGATGTAGGCCTGTTGAGTTATGTAAAGATGATAAAGTTTTATGAGACTAAGATGGTCTGTATGTCACAGACCATGGTGTAGAAGTTATTCACGTGATTGTAACGCACTGAAATTAATTAACAAACGAACTTACACTAGTTACATATTGTTAGCGATTTTTTATTTTTTAGTAAGTGTTAAATTTAACATTGTCTTATTTTTATAATCATCATCAAGAATTCTTAAAAAAAATACTTGCTGTTCTTTTTTTAGAATAAACTTTAAGACTTGAGCTTTATCAAAATTTATTCTTATACCATTTAATATTTCATTTGTTATAATTATTGTAAGAGAATCACCATTTAATTTCCAACTGCCATTTTCATCTGCAACAAGGCTATCTCGCCCATAAGTTTCATATCCACTTTTTAATTCATTGAACACTCCATTATCTTTGAATTCCCATATATTCTGAAAATTTTCAGAATTACTATTGTCTCTCAAAATCCAGATTCCAACTAATGATATCTCTGATGATTTAATTTGCGTTTCAGTATTCTGTGAAAAACATGTTATCCATGAAATGAAAAAAACAATAGAAAATAATAAGTTCGTTTTCATATTAAATTACCGCTAATTAGTTGATATACGCATCATGGTACTGCTAACTAACGATAGCAGTACTTGGGGTACATGTATATTTCTATATTTTAAAACTTTATCTCCGTCACCATGGTCTGTGTGTCACAGATCATTTTAGGTGACCTATTTTACAACCAGTTCGTATTTTTTCTTTCTATCCGCATCGTCTATATCCGGTCCATCATCATCCGAATCATCTGTGCCTGCCCCTGTATAGCTTAGTTTGTCGGCAGCAACTCCGTTTTTAATTAAATAATCATATATATACTTTGCTTCTTCTTCTGAATGGTCGTTGCTGTATATGATTGTAGAATCAACCGGGTTGATCATTTCTTTATCAACAGGGGGATGCTTTATTGTATCTGTGATAATTTCATTTGTATAGGCAATTATTTCAACTGCAGCAGCGGGGTTTAAACGCAGTAAGAGTTTAATTCGATTTAATTCTAATGTGCCTGTTTTATTTATTTCCCTGACATCGTTAAAGGTTAAATTACTCAGTGGTATTACTGTTCCTTTTGCAAGGGGATGTAACGTAAATGTTACATTTTTTTCTTCGTATTTTTTTACCGGAGATGCCGGTGTAATAAATGAAATGTAATCAAAGCCCGGAGCAGAAGAGAATACACTTACGTCATACTCTTCAGCAGAAGGTATAGGTACAGAAAAACTTCCGTCGGCAGCTGTGCGATAAACCATTGTAGTACCTCTTGCCGGATTGGTTACCGTAATTTGGGCAGATAAGGGCTTGTTTGTGTTGGCATCCATTACTTTTCCCTGATATAAGCGAACCATATCCGGCTGCATATCTTCCGGTATTTTTGTGCGCACAATGTCGCGTTCATCTTTTCCTTTTCCAGGGGCAGCAGCGTAGAGCATAGAACCGCCTGCAGCTACCGAAATATATTTGTCGTCGTCTGCAGTATTAATAAACGCGTAGTTGATAGGTGCAGAGAATGTACCGTCTGCATTTAATGTGCTTTTATAAAAATCGTATCCACCTTTTCCGCCGCTGCGCATCGATGAAAAAAGAAACGTTTTGTTATCCGAAAGAAGTTTGCCTCCGCATTCGCAGTCGCCATTGATCGGTGCAGGAAGCGGAACAGGTGTTTTCCATGTGGTGGAACTGATGCGTTCTGCCACCATGATTTTACCGCAAGGCAGCCCTGCTGTTGTTTTTTTATCGCTTAAAACAGTAAAGTACAAGAATCTTCCGTCGGGCGATAAGGAGGGATCAATTTCATTGCCTATGCCATTAATGGGTTTGCCGAAGTTCATTGGAGCAGACCAGACACCCGATTCATTTTTTTCTGTGTACCAGATATCTGTTCCCCCAATGCCTTTATATCTGTTTGAATGAAATAAAATGATATTGCCGGTATGATTGATAAAATACCCGCCATTGGTAAGTTGTTCTGTCGCTGTATTTACACCATTCACCACAGCAGGCTGAGACCAGTTGCCACTTATCTGATTTGCGATCATTACATCTGCCTTATTCGAATTTCGATATATAACTTCATAGAGCAACGTTTTACCGTTACCGCTTACACTTGGGTTGAAATCGTCGGTGAGCGCAGTGCTGATGGGTTGACCGATAGGTACAATCTGAGCAATTGCGCTTGATGTACAAATTAAAAATGAAATGAATAAAAACGTATTTCTCATAACGTACTTTTTAGTTTTAGACTTCTACGGGTAATTCTTACTTAAGATAACTATTTATGTTATTGAAATTTAACCATAGAAGGTTAATTGTGCTAAAAAGTGCTTAAACGGTACATTATCATTGGTCTCTGCTATACAAACAACGTTTATCCGCCAATAATTTCTTATTTTTGTAAACCTTTACTGAATTAAGCATATTCTGTAAAGCAATCATAGTCGTCAGCCTAAGAATGGAAGTTATTCTTTTCACCGTCGCCAGACCGCTTTTTTTAGCAGTCCGACGACTTATTTGTGTTAAGAACTACAATAATTCTTAGGTTGATGACTATGGTTAGGCAGTTACATCACAATACAATCGATTTCTATCGATTCATAAATCATTACTACCGTGTCTTTAGAAGTTCTAAAATTAAATAAGCAATTGAATACGGCTATGGCTGATCTGGGTTTTACCGAACCAAGAGAAGTGCAGGCAAAAACATTGTCGCGTATTATCGGCGGGCAAGATCTTGTTATTATAGGTCCGGAAGGCTGCGGTAAAACCACCGCTATGATTTTAGGTGTTTTGGCAAAGCTTAAATACGCATTTGAAATAGCACCGCGTGTTTTGATTATGGTGCCAAACAGAGCCAATGGAGAGGCATTAGAAGATCAGTTTCGTTTGTTGGGTAAGAATCTGGATGTGCGGGTATTGGGGACATATCCAGGCCCTAGTATTGATGGACAGCGTGAAATACTGGAAGAAGGTATTGATGTTGTAATTGGCACACCCGATAGAATAGAAGCTTTATATATTAAATCTGCCATTAATTTGACACAGATTAAATCTTTTATTCTGGATGATGCAGACCTGATTGTTAAGCAGGGCTATCAAACAGTTGTTAAAAACATTTCTGAAAGTTTGCCTAAATGCCAGCACATCGTATTCACGGAGGTTATGCACGATAAGCTGCAGAAACTGGCAGATTTCTTTTTATTATATCCTACAACGATTGAAGTTGATCTTGATTCTTTAGCAACAGTAGATACTGTACCGCTGCATTTGTATAAAGTACCGAATTATAAAACCAAACTGAACCTGATTAACCTGATGCTTCGTGATTACGATATCTATAAAAAGGTAGTTGTATTTTCGAATTCAAAAAATACATCAGATAAATTATTAAAGAGTTTAGAAAAACGTATTGAAGGGGCTGTTGCAATTTTTAATCCTTCTTACGGACAAAAAGGTTTTACCTCTTTTGAACAGTTTAAGCAAGATGAGACTGTACGTGTTTTATTAATGTCGAATGAAGAAGAAGTACTGTTGAATTTTGATGACATTCAATTCATTCTTCATTTTGATCTGCCATTAGAGCGTAATATATTTATTAACCGGGTAGAGCGTAAGCAAGCCGACGAATTACCCGATACTATTGCCATTACCTATTCAACAGATATCGAGTTGAATATGGTGCGTAAAGTTGAATTAGGCGTAGGGCATAGTATGGAGATTATTGAATTGCCGTATGATCTGGTAATTGAAGGGAATCGTGGCGGCGGAGATGAAGAAGCGAAGCCTGTAGTGAAGAAGAAAAAAACTACTATGGAAGAGTATATTCCCGGAGCGGCATTTCATGCGAAGAAAGAAAGTAATCTGAAAGATTACAATTACAACTACAAAGACAAACGCAAGATGGCTGGTAAGAAAAGCAAGCGAAGAGATAGTTAATTCTAGATATCAGGTAATAATAAAATCCCCGCATTGAACGTGTTTTCGATGCGGGGATTTTTGTTTGAAAGAGATTGTGATTTGTTATGTATTGATTATCAATATGAAAGTAGTATTATAATTTTATTAAGTATTTATTTTAAAATATTTAATATTTTTTTGTAACGTTTTAATACTTGTTGAGTCTTACAAAATCAATATTAAAAATATGCTTTATTATGTTGAAAAGTTTTTTGACAATATAATGTCACAAATTTAATTTCAATAATATTTATATATAGTTTTAAGTCTCGTTAGAACTATGAAAAAATATCTTATTAATGCAGTAAGTGTAATTACTAATGCAGAAATAATAGTTATTTAAAACAAGTGGATATTCATTAATAAATTTATTATCAGGTTATGAGCAAGTATATCTTTCATTACAAAACACTTTTTGTTATCCTGTCTCAGGTTGCATTTTTCAATAATGCGGCATACTCCCAATTATATACAGGACAAGAGAATGCTCAGTACAGTGCGTTGTATTTCTGGCCTAGCGGACAAACACAGACTGCTGCTAATACCATGCAGATTACTTCTGACAGAACGAATTCGAAATTATTATTTAAAGTAAGTAATACAGATAGGTTTATCATTACAGGAACTGGTTTGGTTGGTATTAATAACTCTAATCCATCGTCGTATTTACATGTTTTAAACATAAATACATCCAGTACACCCATTGCATTATTTGAATCCGGTCAGAACACAACAAACCTTACAGCACGATTAAGTATAACCAATAATTCCAGTTATGGTGCAAAAAACTACATAGATGGGTATAGTTATACTCCATCCACAAGTACTCAGACAAATGCACCTATATATTTTCAATCAAATAGTTCAGGAGGTACCGTTGGTATTGGTAATTTCCCTTTTGCATCCAGTACTGGTTATTTTGCACCATCTTCTTTACTTCACGTTCAATATGGTAATTTACAGGTTACAAATTCAGGTGCTCCTGTTGTGAATAGTCTGAAAAGCGGTATTACCATGGGGGCTGTCGGTACAAGTACTGCTGTTTCGGCTACTGATTATTCCTGGATTCAATCTTCATCCGGTCCGTTATTATTAAACCCATTATCAACAAATACATTAACTGGTTTGCAATCTCAAAATTTTGTGTGCATTGGTATTGCTAAAGCTAATATTCCTGCAACAGTTCCTAACGGATATAATTTATTGGTACAAGGAAAAATAATGTGTGAGGAATTGAAAATAAAATTAATAGGTGGCTGGTATGATCATGTATTTGCATCAGATTATAAGTTAATGTCTGTAGACTCTCTTCAATCTTACATAGCATTGAACCAACACTTACCGGATGTGCCTTCTGCTAAAGAAGTAGAAGAGAATGGTATTATGGCTGGCGAAATGAATGGGATTTTATTAAAGAAAGTAGAAGAGCTTACACTTTATATGATTGAGCAAAATAAAAACATTTCGAATCAGGAAATAGAAATTGAATTGCTAAAAAAACAAAATGAATTGTTGATGCAGCAAGTGCAGTTATTGGTTCAAAACAATAATAAATAATTATGAGGAAAATTCTTATTTGTGGAACCTTGCTGTTGCTTGTAACAATATCTCAGGCGCAGGTTACCTATGTCAGTGCAGCCAATGTTCTAGCTCCACCCGTGCCTTCAGTTGACTTGAGTGTTAATAATTCAACGGAGTTCAGAGGTATAAATGATATTACATTAAAGGCTGGTTTCTCAGCTGTACAAAATACAAATACGAATACGGCTAAATATTTTTGGGCGTATATCGAATATGCTCCGACAGCCGTTCAATATGCATTATTGGAGAAAGAATATACATCAAGCTATGTGCCGACAACTAATGGTGTTTTGTATTTCGCATACGACGAGAAATACACTACAGGAGTGCTTAATTATCAGATATACGATTATACGCATACACCTTTAATTACCTCAGCATTAAAGACTGCTGTACCTGGATTGAATCTTACCCGCACCGTAGTCGGAAAGAATTTTTTTCAGATTGATATGAATACAATTACAGGCCTTTCAATAAACTCAGAACAACAGCGGTATTTTACATTGGAAGTGACCAATGATAAAAATGAAAAATTTGTACTGCGCTTTAAACATCCTTAAATAAGAATGAAAAAAATTATAATCACCCTTGCAGTTATTTCAATTGTAGTACTTTGTTATTGGGTTTATACAAAAAAAAGTTATAAAAGCGCCTATATCATTACTGGTAACTTATATGAATCTTATAAGGGCACAAAAGAATTACAAAGCAAGGTGATCACACAACAGAACCGGTACAAATTAGTGCTGGATTCTTTGCGTATAGAAATTAATTTAAACATGTCTGATATTGCTAATAAGCAAAAAAATGCAAGAACAGATGAATTGAAAAAACAATACAATGCATTAGCAACAGACTTTAAAAAATACAATGAAGAGTATGTACAGTCTGAGCAGGCTAAGGTTTGGTCTCAGCTGAATGAATATATCCAAACCTATGGAAAGGAAAATAACTACGACTATATATATGGAGCGGATGGATCAGGTAATATCATGTATGCAGATAGCTCTTTTAATATTACTAAAGAAATAGTAGAATTTGCCAATTCAAAATACGATGGTAAATAAAAGTATAGTATTTCTTCTCGTTATACTTCTCTTTTCCTGTACAGCCAGGCTGAGTCCTTTAGAGTATAAGGCTTGGCTGGAAGATCCTGAAAATGGGCTTCTACAAGAGACAAAGAAATCAGGATTGACGGTGAAAGCTTTTTACAGGCCACAAACATATCTGGTATTAAATGATTTGGGTTTAGAAAGTCTTTCTGATTCCTCAATTGCAACTATGAAAAAAGAATATGCTGGTATTCAGTATTATGAACTTGTAATCAGTATGGATAGTTCTGATTTTATTAAAGGCTACTCCAGAGATAAAAATGATTATATGAATAATTTATATTATTTCACTTTTGCTTTTCAAAAGGATATTTCTCTTATCTATCCCGGTATAGATACCATTCCTGTTAATCTATATCATTTTGAAAGGTCTTATGGGATGTCATATTCTAAAAAATTTCTGATTGGTTTTGAAGATAATAAGCATAAAGGAGATCGTCTATTACATATTGATAGTCCATTGCTGCCAACAGGGGTAATAAATGTATGTTTTGATGCTACTAACATTGATAAAGCTTCTGCTATTGAAATAAAAATATGAAAATTACTACGAAATTATTTTGGTTTAAGAAAATTGCGTTAACGCTGGTTGTTATTTTATTAACTGAAATTTGTTTACCAGGCATTTCATGGGCATTAACTTCAGGTCCGAGCAAACCGGAGATTCAATCGTTTGAGCCTGTTACAACAACAGAAATGGTCGATCTGTTTAGCGGAGACTTTACCTACAACATTCCTTTATTCGAATTGCCGGGGCCAAATGGGGGATACCCTTTCAATCTGCATTATAATGCCGGCGTCAATATGGATCAGGAGGCCTCCTGGGTTGGCTTGGGTTGGAATTTAAATCCCGGAGCCATTACCCGAAATTTGCAGGGCTTGCCGGATGAATACAACGGAGCATCCATACAAAAAGAAGCAGATATAAGACCTAATAGCACCTATGGTGCAACCATTTCAGGTGACCTTGAACTTTTGGGAGCTGATAGTGAAAAACTAGTTGAAAACCCTGCCATGAGTCTTGGCGTGACACTTAAATATAATAATTATAAAGGTTTTGGATATGCCTTAGATATCGGAGCCGAATACAGTAAAGATCTTGGTAATGATCTGACGGCGGGAGTGGGATTAAATTTATCCCTGGATTCTGAAAATGGTATTGGTGTAAATCTATCACCTAGTTTATCTTCGTCGGACAATGTTGCCAAAGAGAAAACAAAATTTCAGATTGGTGTCGGATACAGCTCAAGACAAGGTTTGAATAATTATTCGTTTACTGTTACCCGATCAAAAGACGTAACTGCATTGGCGAAAAAAAATTATGAAGACAAAGATTATGCATCTCAATCAGGTAGTTCTGCTTATACAGTAATGTCCGGCGGTTACATACCTCCTATGTCTACTCCTATGGATAGCAGGTATACAACACTAAGTTTTAAACCTGGCTTTGGTCTTTTCGGTGTTTTTGGTAATATTTCATTACAGGGTTTTTACAGTTCACAGTTTATTAGCAGCGCTCAAAGTTCTACGAGCGAAGTTGGATACGGATATCTTTATTCTCAAAATGATAATGGGAGTGCGATGCTGGATTTTAACAGAGAGAAAGATGGCATGTTACATAAGAATTCAGATTATCTTCCGGTACCTGTTGCTACAGCTGATATTTTTACTATGACGAGTCAGGGAGGATCTTCTATGTTCCGTGCCTTCAGAAATGATGCCGGAGTATATCACGATCTTGCAAAGACAGGCGAAAATGTAGGCGGTTCGGCAGGAGTAGAGGTTGTACCACATTTTGGTATTGACGCTACATTTGGATATGGAGAAACCAAAGTACTAAAATGGATAGATGATAACGATGCCGATGGATTGATGAATTTCAGTACAAATTTATCGAATCCGGGGCAAGAGGCTTATTACTTTCAGTCGTATGGAGAATCCACAACCATACCAACAGGTTTATACAGTAATATTGGAGGCGAAGATCCAGTGTCGTTAACGTTAGATGGTATAGATGTGAATAAAAACAGAAAGCTCACAACGGTTCTTAAAAATCAAAATGGCACATCGTTTACACCCTCTTCAACACAGATAAATACTACTACCCGTGCCCCTAGAAATAATCCGGTACAGTACATCGATCCTCAAAATCCTGCTCTTGGTATGTATTCTATTAATTCAGATGGTAGTACGTACATATTTGGAAAAGCACAACGCATAAAGCAAAGCAGAGAATGTATGTATTCTGTAGATGGTTCAGGGTATGATCAGTGTACCAAACATATTCCCTCACTTAGTGTGAACGGAGATAAACCTGATTATAAAACAAGTAATAATAATATTGATTATTCTTTTAGCCGAACAACATTAACTGATTATCCATATACATATCTGATTTCAGAAATACGTGGTGCTGATTATGTAGATGCGAATGGTGACGGTGTCGTAAGTAATGGCGATAAAGGGTATTGGGTGAAATTTACCTATCAGGATGTTGCGGATTATTCGAATCCATATAAGTTTCGTGCGCCTTATTACGGAGGTAATTTTCTTGCAGGTAAATTAACAACGATACGGGATAATAAAGCAACCTATACGTACGGAGAAAAAGAGGTTTCGTATTTAACTTCTGTTGAAACAAATTCGCATATTGCTGAATTTCATATTACTGCCCGGAAAGATGCTCGCGGTGCTTCAGGTGAGCTGGCAAACACAAGTGCTGTTACCGGTGCTAATTCATATAAATTAGAATACATCAGTCTGCGTTCAAAAGCAGATTTATCAAAAACTTTGATGAATGTTTATTTCGATTATTCGTATGATTTGTGCAAAGGTGTATGGAATAATGATGGTTCTGTAGATTTTCATACAGCTTTAAACAAAGCGATTCCTAATAGTGGGGGGAAGCTTACCTTGAAAAAGGTTTGGATCGAATACGAAAATAACACACGTGGCAGAATGAATCCATATAAATTTGATTATCATGAAACTGTCAGTGCAGAAAATCCAAATTATGTTGTAAATAACTATGACCGTTGGGGTTTTAATCGTGCTACAACAGCTACTCCATGTGACAACCCGTACGTACCTCAGTTTAATGCGGGAGATCCTAATTTTAAAGCAAATGCGGATCAGGCAGTTGCTGCATGGAGTATGAAATCATTAACACTTCCATCCGGCGCTTTGATAAATGTTACATACGAATCAGATGATTACGGATATGTACAGGACAAACGTGCCGGTCAAATGTTTAAGATGCATAGTCTTTCAAGTACAGATACTTCAGATACTTCTGGTTTTCTTGAAAAAGATTATTCCGGCACTAATCAACGAAAGATTATTTTTATCCTTGAAAAACCTTTATTGAATACAAGTTCTGCTATAGATACGTTTAACAGCCAATACATCGAAGGTCTTACAAAAAATGATGACGGGTCTTTTCAGTTATATTACCGTCTCTATGGCCACATGATGGATGGTTCGGATGGTAGAAAAGATTATGTGTCGGGTTATGCGGATATTGATAGTTATGGTTTAGAACCTCTTGAAGGTGGAAAGTATACAAAAGGCTATATTATTATGAAAGCCCCTAAGATAGGGTCGCGGACGTTTTCAAAATACCACCCTTTTGCAGTAGCATTCTGGCAGGCACTTATGACAGATTATTCAGAACTGCCATTTACGGGTTCCATAGACTTTGATGATAATGAAGATAAGGAAGCCCGGAGAGCTAAGTTAACCTCTTTAGTATCTGTCTTTGGGGAATTGATGTCCATATTCACAGGTTTTTATTCGTATGCTAACCAAAAAACATGGGGACGAAACGTTGATCTTTCCAGTTCTTATATAAGATTGTGTGCCCCTGACAGAATAAAACTTGGAGGAGGATTGCGGGTAAAGCAAATTACCTTGTCGGATCAATGGAACGCAATGCATTCCGGAGCTACAGCTTCTGTATACGGTCAGGTATATGATTATACAACGACAGATTCCAAAGGCAATGTTTTCAGCAGCGGAGTGGCAACTTACGAACCTATGACAGGTGGAGATGAAAATTCACTCAGAGGTGCTAAGGCATATATTGATAAGATACCGTTAAAACTCAGTCATAATTTATTTTTCGAAACACCTATCAATGAAAGCTATTATCCGGGGGCTTCTGTTGGGTATGCGAAAGTTACTGTGAAAAGTCTGGCCTCGTACCAGAATCAACTAAGGCAAACAGGAATGCCTGCAGGTATACTCACAACAGGTGCTATTTGTAATGAATTTTATACCTGCAGGGACTTTCCGGTTAAAACATTTGAAACACCAATGACGAATAAAAAGGATACGTATATTGTTCCTTTACCATTAATAGGAGGTACTACAGATATTCGTGCAACGGCATCTAAAGGTTATTCGATTCAATTGAATGATATGCATGGTAAACCTAAAAAGACCAGTGTTTTTTCGCAGGCAATTGATGGCTCCATTGTATACGATAGTCCGGTCAGTTATATAGAATACAAGTATAAGGCAGATAAAATATCTACAGGTTCAGGCACAAGTGATTTCTATTTAAAGTTGAATAATCAGGTACCTGTATTGATTAAAAACAGCAGCAACGCTATTGTGAAATCCAATAATTATATCGTGGGAGAGAAGATTGAATTCTTTACAGATATGAGAGAGCAGGTTGTAAATAATTCCGTTGGCGGGGTAGATTTCAATATAGATATTTTTCAGTTTACTATTGCAACTGTGCCGATTCCTGTTCCGTGGCCATCTGTGAATTATAATAGAACACGAGTACGGACAGTTGTAACCAATAAGATCGTACATAAGTTTGGTATTGTAGATTCTATAATCGCTTATAATGGAGGATCGACAGTAAGAACCAAGAATCTTGTATTTGATGGTGTTACAGGACAACCTGTATTGACAGTGGTTACCAATAATTTTGATGATCCGGTATTTAACTTTAATCTTCCGGCTCACATGGTTTATTCCGGGCTTGATGCTGCCTACGCTAGTGTTGGTGCTACGTTTACCGGCTCGCTTGCATCCGGTTATGATCCGGGGCTGGCAACAAGAAATATGGAACGATTAATTACCGTTACCGCAGGTAATGGTAATCAGTTGGTGACACCGGGAGATATATTAACCTTTTATGATGGCAGCAATAATTCATATACAGGAGTTGCCACCCGTGTATCAGGCGGCAATGTTTATATGCAGACAACGGCGCTCCCTTCAGTTGCTACGAATCTGCGTTTCTATATAAGCCGCCCGGGAAATAAAAATCAATTAAATGCAATGGCCGGCGGGGTTACCACTTTGGGTACTAAAACTACCGGATTGCAATATAACCCGATTGATCAGTTATATCCGACACAGCCGTAAGAGGTATCAGTACAGATGAAAGTTAAAGAGTATTTGGAAAATGATTATTGATTTGCAATGAATGAATCTATATAGTTGCTGCATGAAATAATTAGAATAACAATTGTTGTTAATAATATTAAAAAAATCAAAAGATGAAAAAAGAGTGGTTTTTTCTGCTGATAAATTTTCTGTTGGGTACAATTATTCAGGTACATGCACAAACATGTACCTGTACACCTCCTTCAGGATATTCTCAGTGTTATCAGGTAACTAGAACAGATGATGATACTGCATGTGGAACCTTGCGTCATGCAATTATTAAGGCAAACATAAATACAACGGGGAGCACATATATAAGCTTTAATTTATCTGCTAATAGTGGCGGTCAGGCTGTTATACAGTTAGATACAATTTTACCTCAATTTTATAAAACGATTATGATTGATGGTACAAGTAATCCGGCAAGTGTACCTGTGGTTGTTCAAGGGACAAAATCTATTAGTGAAGCTTTTAATATTTATAAAAGTTCTAATTCAATAATTAAAGGATTAATTATCCGTACGTTTTTAAACAATGGGATTTATGTGCACCCATACGACACATATTCTAATAATATTTCTATACTCAATAATATAATTTACGATATCGGAATAACAGGAACAGTAGGGGTTTGCATTCACATTGATCAGTATTCAAAGGATATATACATTTATGGAAATATTTTGGGGGGATATCGTGATTCATTCAATCAAATTGTTTCTTATGCAACATTATTATCCAGAGGGGTGTGGATTGAAGCTGATGTTCCCGGAGGGGGACCAACCAATGTTTTTATTTCAAATATAAATATTGGTGATGGAACTGCAATAAACAGTAACGTTTTTTTCTGTGCAGATTTCGGGATCATGGTTCGTGTAAATGGCTGTGTAGCCAATAGGAGTATAACCACAGTTTCTGCTAAGTATAATTTATTCTATCAGCCTGCTAGTGGCGGTGTTAATCCATTATTTCAATATGGTACAGGTACTCAGGCATGTTTGTTTAATTATGGAAAAAAAGCTCCTGTTATTATTAAATATAATATCTATACCAATACATTAATAGGTACTTCTTCGCCTGGCGATCGCGTTGAAGTGTATAAAGACTATCCTATTGTTGGAGGGAATATTAATACTGTACCGCCGCGCCCTTCTGCTGTTAAATATCTAGGGGTTACTTACGCAGATGCATCCGGAAACTGGACCTTACCTCAAAGCAGCTGGACAGATCCTGTGACACCGATAAATAATTATGATGTATTTAGTGCAATAGCAGACAGTTTAAATAATTCATCTCCGTTTACCAATTACATGCATGTAACATGTCCTATAGTAGATGTGACAGTTCCGTTTGTTGTTTGTAAAAATAGCCCTGCATTTACTATTACAGGTACACCCACTGGAGGTACGTTTTCCTGTTCGCCCACACCACCTACCTTAAGCGGTACAACGACAACAACTTTTGATCCTTCCTTACTTACAGGTACAGGAACCTATACCATTACCTATACGATTCCTTCTTCTTCTGGATTGACCCTTCGGCAATGTCCTCTAAGCATTAGTAAAAAAATACTGGTACCACCACCGGCTGATACGTTAACACGAGTAATCAATATTTCTGCCGGAACAAGCAATGATGCCTGGCCCATTGACGGTACTATTCTTTCGTCTACAATCGGCTATGGTACCAGTGGTATTAAGTATATGTGGGCTCCTGAAGAGCAATATGCGTATATTGATAACCGTACACAAAGCAATACCTTACAAACCCGTACCGACGGTTTGTTAAAAGGAGTTCCTATGTTTGACTGGGATAATGTGGCATCCAATTCCTGTTATGCAAACTGGAGGAAAGTAAACACGATTACACAGGTAAACAGTGGTACGGGACAATTGGAAAATAAAGACATTCTTAATAATTATTCGGCGGCGCTTTATGGCTATAATGATCAGTTATCAACGGCTGTAGCGTCCAATGCCTCTTATAAAGAAATAGCTTTCGATAGTTTTGAAGAATACACTGCAGGTGCTGCATTAAAGCTGGATGCACTTTCTAAAAGTAATCTGACGGTAGTTACAAGTGACCCTTCTGCTAATCTGACTCAGCAGGTAAGCTTTACATATCCTATTACTGAAGGAACAGATAATACGATCGTAATCCAATATCCGTATGATTACAGTCAATTATATAATAAGCGTGTAGGTGTCTTCGGGGCATCTATACAAAACTTTACACTTAAAAATATTCAGGGGTATTACGATGTGCTTACGGCTGTTCCGGGAATAACACCCGGAACAGTAAAATTGACTTTAAATGATTTTTCCTATACCGGATTCTGGACAGGCAAAATAACGATCGCTTCTGCAATCAGTAATCCATCTCAACCGGCGGTGTTTGTGCCGGCAAGTGGAAACAGTATTGCAAATACGTTTCCTTCTACAATTCTGCGCAAAGCACATAGCGGCAAACAATTCTTTAAAGTTACAGCAAATGCAGAAATGGAACAGGTGAGTATGAAACTTATACCTTCCAGAAAATATGTAGTTAGTGCCTGGATATCAACCGACGATGCTGATGCAAATACCTATGTAGCCGGAACAAGCGGTACAGACAGAAGAATTGAAATATCATTTCTGGATGCTACGGGATTGGTTATCGCACCTATGCTAAGCACAGATTATATGTTTGTTCCTTCAGGTCTTATTATAGAAGGATGGCAGCGATTGGAAGGTGTTGTTACCGTACCTGCCAATGCCGTACGTTTTACATTAAAATTTATTACTCCATCTGGTTTAACGACGTATTTTGATGATGTTCGGTTATTTCCTTTTGATGGTAACATGCAGAGTTATGTATATAATACATCCAATTATAAATTGCTAAGTGTTCTGGATCAGAATAACTATGCTACTTATTACTATTACAATGAAGAAGGTGCTTTGTATCTGGTGAAAAAGGAAACAGTAACAGGTGTACAAACCTTACAGGAAGTTTATAATCACTCTACTGAAATTAATAAATAAGCCGGATGAGGTATACGTTTATATTTCTTACATGTCTGTTTGCTCCGGGTTATTTGTATGCTCAGGATTTTGCTTTTCAGATGAAGGCTTTTCTGAGTCAGATCGAACAGGCTGAATCTATAAGTTATGTATCAAGCATAAACATTGAATATACAAGCGGTCCGGCGCAGAAGCAGAAAATAATATATCAACGATCTTCTGATGCCGTCTATTATAAGACAGATAAAATGGAAATGCTGGGAGATAAAACTGTATCCTTAATGATCTATCCGGAAAATAAAGTTGTGGTTTGGCAAAAGACTGAATTTGATAAGAAAGCTTTAAAAAATCAAGAGATGGTTGTATCGGATTCCTTGCTCACAAAACCGGATTCAATTGTTTATTTGGGGCAAACAGAAGGTTTCTCCAGATACATGATTTATACAAATAAAAAATATATTCAGAAGATGGAGTTGTCATTCAGAATAGCAGATGGCCTGTTAGTTCATGCCGTATATTATTACAATCAAACTCCGAATCAGACGGTATTGAAGAGTACGGTTGATTTTACAGAATTCTCAATAAACAATACTCCGGATGTAGCAAAGAAATGGCCATCGGTTATGAGTTATGTAAATAAGCAATACAGCTTAAGTGCTCTGTATTCGGGTTATAAATTGATTTGTCTGGATCATAAATAATATTAAAAGTAATACGATGAGATTATTATCTATAGTTGTTTCATGTTTCTTTTTTGTGATGTTCGTTCTGTGTTCAGAAGCGCAGGTAATGGAACAGCGTTATATGAATTCGTTACCCTTGTCATCAATCAGCGGAGGTACGATTACGGTAAGAGATGCAGTAGATGTTACGCATTATGCAGAGAAGAGCTATAAGGTATTGGTAAAACTGGTATACGGGCGTGAAAGCCATACCGATGTAAAGACACTATCTTTTTCATATGGCATTAATTACAGTCTGTCGTATCTGAATCAGACCGGCCTGGTGAACGCAACCAGTGTTACGGGATCTCCGCTGGTACTAAGCTATAACGGAACAGCAGGGAGTAATACAGAAGCATACCAGTCAAACACAATACCCTCTGACGTTAATAACTGGTGTGGAGCAACATTGACAGTAACTTCTGTCAGTCCGAATACGACTCCTCCCTCAGATCTTCGATTGGAAGTTCACCTGATCTGTACGTATCGTTTAACACCAAACCTTAATCTGTTCATCGGAAGTTTACAATATAACGGAACGGCAAAAGAATTTGTATGGCCTTACCAGGTAGGTGCAATCGGGTATCAGCTGGAGTGGGTGTACATAGATTCAGCAGCCTCTTTTAGTCCGGCACCGGTTACAGCAGCAGATTATTTTGGAGTGAAAGAACCTGTTCGGGTAATGTTAAAGAATCAGAATTTTCATTTTGAACCCAAATATGAGGTAGGTCAGATCTATGCGCGTGTACGTGCGGTATGGCAATACGGTGGTGAAAATAATGTACAGCAACATTACTGTGCATGGCAATATATGAGTACACCTACTCAGATCAGTATTGTGCGCGGTACCCCCGGTACCAATCAGATTCAGGCCTTTGAAGTGAATAAGAACTGGCAATACAGTACAACATTTGTAGAAGGAGGTAAAACGGGACAGTCGGTTGCGTATTACGACGGATCCTTGCGTCCGCGTCAGAACATCGCATTAATGAACTCGGAAAATATTGAAGTAGTAGGGGAGTCGTTGTATGATTTTGAGGGCCGTCCTGTCATTAATATTATGCCTTACCCTGTAGCGTCGACTTCGATGAATTACCGATTCAGAGAGAATGTTTTCGTGGGTGAAGGTGCCACGCCGAATAAAGCCATTTATGACACACCGTATTCCAGTTCGTCTTCAGTACCTCTGGATTCCTCTTTGGGAGCTTCTAATTATTATTCTTCGTCGAATACAATCATTGGAACCAATAACACAATCAATGCCCCATATATTCCCAGAGCCAAAGGATATGCCTACTCCCAGATTCAGTATATGCAGGATGGTACCGGTCGTCCGATGCGGCAGAACATAGCCGGCAATGCTTTTGTGCTGAATGCAAACGGAGGTAATTTTACAAGTTATTATTACGATCAGGCCAAACCAATGGAAATACAGCGTTTGTTTGGTCAGAACGTAGGGAACCCGCAACACTATCAAAAGCACTATGTAATGGACAATAACGGACAGATTTCTGTATCATATATTGACCAGTTTGGGAAAGTAATAGCAACGGCTCTTGCAGGAAATACGCCAACGAAGGACACCGCTATTTTTACGACACTTCCGGATAACTTAGGCTCTCAACTGACTGTAGCATTAACGGGACAGAATAAGTTTGATGCCTCTACGGGTTCTTTAATCTCTGTAAATAATCAAATGAATATGATTGCGGGAACGCAATATACCCTTCATTATGATCTGAAGGGAGTAATAGACAAAGCCACTGCTACCTTTCCAAGCTGCAATGCATGTTCTTATGACTTGAATATTGTTATTACTGATCCGGATGGCTATACTTTTTCAAAAAAGCTTCTGAGTAATATGTCGGCAACCAGTCTGAATTGTTCGCTGACAAATTTCAGTATCAGTCCGGCTTACGATACAATTGTTACATTCAATAAGATCGGATCGTATAAGATTACAAAAACACTGACACTGAACAAGGCCTCGATGGATGTGCTGACAGCTACGATTGCAGCCTCTCCGCTGGCACCGAGTCTGGCGAGTATTCAAGCGACTTTCCGGGCTGCCGTAGATTATTCTTCGTGCGACCTTACATGCCGCGACCGTTGTATGACAGCGAATCCGACGTGGGATCCTTTTTCAAGCACGTATGACCATGCCAACCACGATGCAGCTATTACCGCATGGATCGCTGCAAACTGCGATAATACGGCAGATATACTGGATAACGTTAAAGGAGAAGACTGTGCGGGTATGCTTCAGCTGATGACCGATGAGTTCCCTTCATTAGGATTGACAAATGTAACCCAGCATCCGGAGTATTGTCATTATCAGGCCTGCATACAACAGGAAGATTCGAAAGAGTACGACCAGAAGATGGGGCTTGTAAGTAACTGGACAGCAGCAGTGGCAGCTGGTTACCATAACCCGCTGAACATGACGCAGGGCACAGCATACGGCTCGGCTGTAAATATAGATGTGTTTCTAACCTCTAGCCCATATACAGGCGGAGTCTATGCCACGTATTTAACGGCAATGAAAAATAAGATGATTACCTATTGGGATGAAAGTACCAGCATGGTGATCAACCCTTCGGATGGACAAACGGTTTATTCGCTCTGGGAGTATTGCAACCAGCCTGGTGCAGATCCTCAAGGTGCATCGCATTGGAGCAGTTTGTCTGCTGCAGATCAGGATGTTCAACGCTGGAGAACATTTTATGCTTTATATAATGGCTTAAAACAGCAGGTGATTTATCAATGTGGTATAGATCCTGCGGGTGACAACTGTCCGTACAGAAATTCGGCACAAGCCATTGTGCAGGACCCGATGCTTTCAGCGAGCGCTGATGATATTCAGAATTTGTCCTATGCAGAATCAACGGCTTATTGTTCGGATATGGCGGATCTGAATGCAACGGCATGGATGAGTATATTGTCTGATAGCGGCTGCACGAGTTTAAGCTATAATGATTCAGTTCTTGTACATTCCTATTTGAAAGGGTATTGTTTTTCTAAATGCAGTTCAGCAAATCCATTAGGTATTTTGGATGCTGCAGACATTACAATTGTTGCTGCAGGTAATATGACAATTATTAATAATACTCCGGGTTTACCAGATCTCAAAAGAGCTTATGATATTTTAAATGCACTTCCAGCATGTGGTTTATTGAAGGCAAGTTATATTAATCCATATACATTTGGTCCTACAACAACATTACCAACAACATCTACTACCAAAGTAGTCAATAACCTTGCACACACACTGGTAGATGCTACTAATGCATTACTTGCAGAGGCACGCCAAAAAAATAATGTAATAACAAGCTGTCCTTCAACGAGCAGCGGGCTCATTTTAAATCAGGCATACTCCAAATGTTTTGGTAGTAGTGGGTATTATTACCAATATAATACCTTGCTTGCACAAATCCCATTACTTTCTGGTGACAATACACAGAGATATACGTCTTTTATCAATGATGAGGCTCTACAATTGTCTTACGGTACTTCATCAACAGTTGCTGCTGCTTTGCAGCCGTATATGTTTTCGGAATTCGTTACATCGGGACCACAGACTCCTGCTTTACCCTGTGGGATTCCTTGCGGAAATACTATTGCAGATTTTTCTAATGATATAGTAACAACTGCCGGTTATTATTTTTTAACACTCGATACAAATACATATACAAAAATTCCTAAAAGCAATATATATAGTATAGAGAATCCTAGATATAATCCATCCGTACCAGTATATGCTTATGTAGATTATAATAATTCACCTCTTACAACTACTTATATGGTTGAATTAGATGCTATACTTTTAGATGCATCAGGAAATAAATACAATAAAGTTATTTATCTGCCAAGGACTTTTAATTTACTTAAATATACAGATTATCAATTTATTAATTGTGGTACAGCACCTCCTAGTGGAGGCATAGAGTTTGCAGTAGAGTGTTTAGATCCAGCACCAACAAGTATCACGATTACTACTCCCGCCACAGGTCTCGCCACATGCAGTACCTCCGTGCAGCCATCATCAGGTGCGAAGACCTTATGTGGTACTACGGTAACGATACATTTAGACAGCATGCGGAATAAGTGCCAGGCCGAACAGCTTGCTAATGCCGACTTTCTTGCCAATCAGCAATACCAGCAGCAGCTTCAGGATTTTACAACAACTTTTTTAACCAATCACATAACTACCTGCTTCAGCTCGAATCTGGTAGAAACCTTTTATCTGAAATATTCTAACAAGGAATACCAGTATACCTTATATTACTACGATCAGGTAGGAGACCTCGTTGCTACAGTTCCTCCGGAAGGGGTATTCCCTCTTGTTAACTCAAGTTTTACCAATGGTATTTTAAATACAGGCGTTGCCGATCCTGTACACAAGCTGCAGACGTATTACCGCTACAACAGTGTGGGTCAGTTGGTTTATCAACAAAGCCCGGATGGGGGTATAAGCCAATTCTTTTATGACAGCAAAGGAGAACTGCGTCTGAGCCAGAATGCGAAACAACTGGCAGCTTCTTCAGGCTCGGTAAATCATTATTCGTATACAAAGTACGATGGACAGAGCCGTCCGGTGGAAAGCGGAGAAGTAACCAATCTGACCCAACCGCTGAGCTACTTTACAAATGCGTCTACGCATATAGCTGCGTTGGCATTGCTGGATAACACTTCATTCCCGAGTGGGAACACATATAAGGATGTATCCCAGACGTATTATGATGCAGGTACAACTACGCAGACAAATCTTCGGGGCAGGGTAGCCACAACGATTACGTTAAATGACGGGATTACCGCCAATGCCCGCACGAGCTACAGCTATGACGTACATGGAAACGTAAACCTGCTTATCCAGGAGCCGGTGCTGAATCAGCCAAAGGTTATTGCGTACAGTTACGACCTTATCTCTGGTATTGTTAAGCGTGTGGATTATCAGCAGGGCTATGCCGATCAGTATTCGATCCGATATAGCTATGATGCTGATAACAGGCTGCGGAATACCTATTCGAGCTTTGATAACGGGTTAACCTGGAAAGAAGATGCAGAGAACTTCTATTACCTGCATGGCCCGCTGGCGCGTATGGAATACGGGCAGAACAAAGTGCAGGGTATGGACTATGCCTACACGTTGCAGGGCTGGCTGAAAATGGGTAACACCACGCATGTGCGTACGCAGATCTCGGGTTCAAATTATAAAAACACAAAAGATATCGGTAGCGACGGTATTGGTACAGGTCTGAACCAATATGTGGGTCAGGATGAATTTGCGTATGCGCTGGGCTATTACAAAGGCGATTACAGTGCGTCTGGAGCCTCCGCAGATCTTGGCCTTGCCAGCGATGCAGCCTCGAAGATGAATGCCAAAATATTAGGTTCCGGTCTTTATAACGGGAACATTACCTGGCAGATTACGCAGCTGAACCGTTTGGCAGAAACGTTAAGTAATTCCAATGAAAAGTTCGGTATTCGTGCCTCTGCCTATCAATATGATCAGTTAAACAGGTTGGTGTTGAACAGTACGTATATTGCCTCTTCAACAACCGGATTGCTTACCTTATCAACAGGGCAATGGCGATCCTTATATACGTATGATAGAAACGGAAACCTGAGAAGTTCTACCGTGATTGGTAATAACAGTACCATGGATCAGTTTACGTATAACTGCCCAAGGGATGGTAATGGACGTTTAACGGCCAATAATCAGCTGACCTCGGTTACAGATGGCGCAAGTGCGCAGGATGCAACCTACACAACAGATATTAACAGCGGACAGATTGCCAACAACTATACCTACGATGCAATCGGTAATCTGATCGGAGATGTTTCTGACGGCTCTGTGATTGACTGGACAGTATCGGGCAAGGTGCGTAAGGTAACGAAATCCGCCATTGTGATTGATTACAATTACGATGGTACAGGCAACAGGGTGAGCAAGAAAGTGACCAATACCTCGAGCGGTGCTACAACCCTTACGCAATACGTGCGGGATGCAGCCGGTACCGTACTGGCGAGCTATATTGACAACAGCCAGCTGACAACTGTTGATGTAGAATACAACCTGTATGGTTCTTCCCGCATCGGGAGAGTACTTGCAAGCGGTATTACCCGGGCAAATGTATCTATCACCCAGCCGGACAATAACGTATATGCATATAAGCCTGGTGTATACCAGTATGAGCTGAGTAACCATCTGGGTAACGTACAGGCAGTGATTACAGGATTAAAACTGGGCGAAGATCTGGATGGGGTAACAACAACGGCAGAGATGTATCATTGCAGTATAGTGTCGCTTTCTGATTACTATCCGTTTGGTATGGAGATTGAAGGCAGAACGTATGTAAATGTTCAGGCGTATAGATTTGGGTTTAACGGTAAAGAAAAGGATGTCGAAGGAATGGGAGGGGGAGGCTCTACCTATGACTATGGATTCCGTATTTATAATCCTCAGATTGGAAAGTTTTTGAGTGTGGACCCTATAACGAGCCAATATCCTGAACTTACTCCGTATCAATTTGCAAGTAATACACCTATTGTTTATATTGATATTGATGGCTTGGAAGGTGGGCCTCCTGGCGACCCTGGTAATGAGGGAGAAACGGTATTATACAATCAAATTCGCTGGAAGTGGGTAACTGATTCAAATGATCAGTCTAAAGGTTATTGGGTTGCAGATTTTAGTACTCAGCCAATAGTTCCACAGGGATCTCAATTGAATGTTGGTGGTATGCAGGCTACACATCAATATAAAGTATTCAAAGAGAATAGCTATAATATTACAAGTAATGTTTTACCACTCGAAATATCTGCAAGATTATTACGTGGTGAAGAGGTAGAGAATTGGGAGATTGGAATTGAAGCTGCTTCATTTCTTCCATTAGGGAAAATCTTTGGAAAAGTGGGAAAAGTAGTTTCAAAAACAGACTTTGGAGAATCTGCATTAAAGCAATTGGCCAACTTCTTTAAAAATAATGCTAATGAATCTGTGGATATAATTAAATCAAGGTTAACTAAGTCAATTGACAGTTTTGATAAATTAATTACAGAGCATACAGAATATATTGCTAATCCAAAGTTGAAATATGGAGATGCATGGGATAGTTTTACTGATTTACGAAAAAGTAACGAAATACATCACTGGCAACAGGACATAAAAAGAGCTGAAGCAAATAAAGCCGCTCACCAAGCAGCACTTTTAGAACTTTAATTTAATATAAATTAATTATTATGGACTCATCTGAATATAAATGGATTTTGTTTGAAATAATTACTGGGGTAAAAGAGAAAACAACATATTTAAAAACAATTGACGCTAGTAATCCGTTATTTAGTCAAGAAGATTTTGATGGAATGGCTTTTGCGTATCATAGGGTAATGGAAGAAATTTTGGAAAAAGCCAAACGATTTGATTTAAAATTAGAAGAATTTGGGTTAGAAAATTATGATCCTGTAGAGATATTGTTTTATAAACCTTTAAATCAACCTATATAAAGAATGAGGTGTTTTTCGCAATGGTTGATAAAGTATATAGTCCTAAAATTTAGGTTGACACAAACGCTGAAACAGGTTATTATTTCTATTTAACCATCGGTCAGACCGCTTTTTTCACTATTGTTGGCGGTCATCATTTCTCACCCAACCACGAATCAACTTGTTGTTGTGCCATATGTCTGCATTAGGATTTATTGGATTTTACTGTTGTTGGCGGTCACCATTTCTTACCCAACCCCGAATCAACTCGCTGTTGTGCCTTTTCTGGCCAACAGCCCAGTGTTGTATGATGTTAGGGTGTCTGAACGATGATTCTTGTGATGTCTTTGATTAATAATATGATTTGCTCAGTCAATCGATTAAGGAATTAAAGGATTTTGTCACGTTTCGCACTGGTTGGTAATCACGTGTCTTTCCGTGGTTGTGCTTTTTAAGTCTTCGCAGCGGCGGACGCCTAGTGCAGTGTGGTGACTCATTCTCAAAAAGATTTCACTGTTGTACTTTTGGGGATGTATGAATCACCTGTCGGGCTGCATAAAAAAATGGTCTGGCCGGTGGTTGTGATTTGTTTTGAAAAAGTCTTGCTAGCTTTTAAATGGTTGTATGCAGTATAATACTTTTAACCGGTTTGTTTGCAATCAGATCATTAAAAGAAAGAAACTGTATATGGTTAACATTAATCTGATATTCAATACATGTTAACGTATTTTTAAAATCCAAATCATAGTCATGAGCATTTACAACTCCTACTACTTCTTTCATTTTAAGGTTTAGCTTTTTCATATTCCTGTCAAAATCTTCCGGGAAATTTGTTGTATGCATGCCAATGAAATTCTGCATACAGGTTAATTTCTTTTCCCCATCAATACTTATTTCAAAAACTTCGCCTGTAGGGATGTTGTTTTTGTTCATGATTTCATTGCTAAACTGATTGTAGAAAAAAGGAGCTCTTGAAAAAGAAAAATCAAACTGAAATCCATGCCTCAATAATAATTGTAATAAACTTTCATTGAAAAACCACCAGCCACCGGTATATATATTGTTGTGCGCAATCTGATTTTTTTCAAACCACTGTATATCATTTTCAAACTGCGTTCTTAAATTTTCAGCATTGTAATTGTTGCAGTGTATGGCGTTATAATAAACAGGATTGTTATCCAGATAAAAGTGACCATGGTAGCCAATAGTACTGTAATGAGATAGTTCCATGATTCGGGAAGTATAATCGCTTTCAGAGAAATTATTCTTTCTCATGTCTTCTTTTAATAGCAGATTGCTTGGCGGAATTACCGCACAAATCGGTTCAACGCCTGTAAGTGTTTTATACTTCTTACAAAAGAGTATTAATTGATTAAAAATTTGGTCGTCATACAATCTTTCTGTGTGAAAGATATAACCAAGTTTTATGTTGTACGATTTCAACTGTCCTTTTGGAGAGAACGTGTACAACATGCTTTTTGCTATATTTTTCATTTTAAAAAACATCTTTTATCCCTGCTATGAAGTTGAAATGACTATTGGTAGTATGTATGTTTAAGTCATAAATAATTAAGGGTTCAGTTTTGGGCGCTGCTTCCACACCTTTAAAAAGCTCCAGTAAACTATTGTTATTGCTGGATATGAGTTGAATGAAGTCGGGTTTTTCTCTTTGTATAATCTCGTTAAATACCAGATACAATAAATGAGGTTTATTTACTTGAATTCCACCTATGCGAAAAAAAGTCAATTCACCCATTACGGATCTGCGTTTTATAACTTTCCCCCAAATCATGTTATTATAGCTTCCGTATACTTTAACTTCATCTCCGTATTCATTCGTTTTCAATTCAATTAATTCCGGTTCGATTGGTATAAAGCAGTCTTTTAAAGGTAGCTGGTATGTTGGCTTAACTTGTCTGAGGTGGTACTTTAAGAATAAGCCAGGGAAAAACTTTACCGGAATATTTAATTTACATAGATCAATTGTCCTGAAGCCTAAGTTGTTTAAAATAGGACCAGAATTGTTGTTGGGAAAACCGAATATAAAAGCGCCGTCCAGGTGTTGTTTTGCATGGTTTGTCAGCATAGAGAACAAACCCTTCTTTCGGTGTTTTTTTCCTGTTGCTCCCCAGCAACTTTGGTAAGCCAAAACAGCTTTGTTGTTATATAGCAGTTCGTGAGCAATAAAGATATTTAATGCCGCCAATTCATTATTTAGGTAGGCTCCTAGGTAAACCGTTTTTTGATTTCGGGTGTTGGTATTTAAAAAGATTTTTTCTTTTTCTATGTTTGCATTAAAAGCTTCATTAATCAATTGAGTTATTTCAATCCGGGAATATTCGTCTCTGATATCTATATTCTTTATCTCGTAATTTCCCATATTGTTATTTAATACCTTCAATTTTTTAGCTAATGTGCAAGTCAGAAAATCGAAGCAGACATGCTTCATTCAGCATCAAGTTTCGCCGAATCGTTAACGATCCAATTTAGTACTTTGGTTAGTATTTACAAAATTGTGTGTGATTGACTCTTCTGGCACTGTCCAAGTTAATATGTATCACACTTTCAGCCTGATATTTTTTATCAGCAAGGGATTTTTCTTCTTGTGATTTAACTTAACCAGGCTTTAATCTTTTTTCTGAAAGGAATTTCAATCCGGTATGTGATGAGTGCTGCTATACCTATTACAATAGGAAGATCAATCAATATGCACGCAACCCAGAAATTCAGTTGATACGTTTGTGTCAGTAACGGAAGAAGAATAACCATCGAGATATGCTGATGAATTAAATATAAGGCGTACGATATTTTTCCTAAAAATAAAGTTATACTGTTTACAATAAACTGCAGCTTGCCATGTATGAATAGTGCAAACAATGCATAATAGATTGCCAGCATGATGCTGTATTGATTGATGGATATGTAATAGTTTGAACGACCGGCAAATTTAAACAGCGATAGCTGAATCAGCATACATAAGAGAATGCAGGTATAACGGTAAGTAATTTGTGTGCGCTGTGTATATAGCTGATAAAAAAGTGTACCTGTTAAAAATAAAGGCAAGTACAGCACCAGCGGAAACCAATAGACGAGTTCTTTTACAAGTGTACTATCATAGAAATAATTACAAAGAATGGTTGTGGCGATGGAGCATAGAATACCTCCCGGGATCAGGTATTTGAGTGCTTTAAACTGATAGAGAAGAATTATTAGTACATAGAAAAGCATTTCAATGATCATTGTCCAGTAAGGGCCGTCAAGATCCGGTATAGAAAGATAATATTGAAACATAGTCATGTTGCTCAGATACTTTATTATATCGTAGGGATTTTTATTAAGCCTAAAAATGCATTCAAGAACAATGAGGATGAATGTAAAGGTAACAGCCGTCCAATAGGTTGGATAGAGCCTGCTGAAACGACTTACAACGAATTGTTTGGCAGCAGTTATTTTTTGTATGCTTAGCAACATAACAAAACCACTGATCATAAAAAAGAGGTCGACACCTGTAGTGCCTAATATAAATATAGATCCATACAGATCTGCATACAGTACGAAATGAAAAAAAATTACGATGAGTGCCGCTATGCCGCGGAGGGCATCCAATTCATTATATCTGGCAGAGGTCTCTGTTTCTTGTCTATTCATTTATATTGATTGAAATGATAAACTTAGTAAAAAATATTGACTTCATTTTCTAACGTTGTAGTTCCTTACTGCTCAGTTTTTATGAGAATGAATACGTGTACAGGTTCTCTAATTAACCACCAATCGTACCGCATGAAAAAAATGGCCTAACCAGGAGTTGTGATTTGTTTCGGAAAAGTTTTTACTGTTTTTGGCGATCACCTGTTTTACTCCGAAATCATTCTCAATGTTGGTTGGTTTTATTAAAAAAACGATAAACAAATTCATCGGTTATGATTTTCTATTTATCCTTCCATGTTGTACGCCCGGAAAAATCGGCCTGTCCCGGCATTATGATTTATTGCGAAGATTAACCACTAGAAAGGCTTGACAGCAGTCTAATTATCAAATAATTGTACGGTTTTCGAGGGTGGTTTGTGTAAATTATTTTATTAAAAAAAATAATAATGAAATTGTGTATAACCA